>OLID01000292.1_pt1 | contig 25251 bp, 16 predicted proteins | sample 1609361 | NCBI WGS metagenome assembly OLID01 (sample SAMN05416778, study PRJEB24817) | seawater metagenome | isolation source: Sea water | place: Canada:Atlantic | collected 2013-07
TCTACACAGAGTAGATCGTCGGCAGCGTCAGATGTGTATAAGAGACAGGAATTAGTTAAATTAAAAGAAGTATCATCACCTGAATAATCTTCCATTGTTTTTTCTAATTGGCTACTTATTTTTACCAAATAAATAGTATCATCTGTCCTTACCTCAACAGCGCTAATTGTTTCTGCTTTAGAGTTTTTAAATTTAATAATATGGCTATAGTCATATCCATCAGGATATTTTTCTATTAATATATTTAGAATGTTAATAGTGAGTTTAGAATAATCGATAATAACTCTTTTCATCATTACATTTTTAATAGGTACGCAAAAATTAATGGTACAACTATGGTTGCATCACTTTCTATAATAAATTTTGGAGTATCAATATCTAATTTCCCCCAAGTAATCTTTTCATTAGGAACTGCTCCTGAATAAGAACCATAGCTTGTAGTAGAGTCTGATATTTGACAGAAATAACTCCAAAACGGCGTGTTTTCTCTTTCCATATCTTGATATAGCATAGGAACAACACAGATAGGAAAATCTCCAGAAATTCCACCTCCAATTTGAAAGAAGCCAATACCGTCAGTAGAATTTAGTGTATACCAGTCTGCTAAAAAAGTCATATACTCTATGCCAGACTTCATAGTTGATGGCTTCAATTTACCTTTTAGAACATAGGATGCAAAAATATTTCCCATTGTAGAATCTTCCCAACCAGGTACTACCATTGGTAAATTTTTCAGAGCAGCTGTATATACCCAAGAGTTTTTAATATCTATTTCATAAAACTCTTCTAAAACACCTGATAATAATAACTTATACATAAATTCATGTGGGAAAAAGCGCTCTTGATTTTCTTCAGCATCTTTCCAAATTTTGAAAATATGTTTTTGTAAACGCCTAAATGCCTCCTCTTCTGGAATACAAGTATCTGTAACTCTATTTAAACCTTTTAATAACAAGTCCCACTCATCTTTAGGAGTTAAATCTCTATAGTTAGGAATCCGTTTGTAATGAGAATGGGCAACTAAATTCATGATATCTTCTTCTAAATTTGCACCTGTACACGAAATAATATGAACTTTATCTTGCCTAATCATTTCAGAAAAAATAGTTCCTATTTCAGCAGTACTCATTGCCCCAGCTAAGGATACTAACATTTTAGATCCTTTTTCTAATTGTGTTTCATACCCTTTTGCTGCATCTACAAGTGAAGCAGCATTAAAGTGTAAAAAATAGGTTTCTATAAATTCAGAAATAGGTTGTCTGTTGGTATTAATCATAGTCTTTAAATTTTGAAAGTTTGACAAAAGGAGAGTTGTAGTTATGATCTTCTTCATCCTCTTCTATTTCAGGTAAAAATTTATAACTTAACATTTTGTAATATAATTTTGCGGCTAAAAAGTCAGATGATTTTTCATGTGGATTAGGACAAAGTTCTACGATATCAAAACCAACAACGTTAAGTTTTGAAAACACTTTTTTCAATAATTCTAATATTTCATAATAGAATAAACCTCCAGGCTCTGGTGTTCCAGTACTAGGCATAATAGAAGGATCTAAAACATCTAGATCAAGAGTGATAAAAACATTCTCAGTTAATTTTTCTATCACATTATCCATCCAATATTGGTTTGTCAGCATATCGTGTGCAAAAAAGACTTTATCATTATTTACTGTATTCGTTTCAGAAATATCCATACTACGAATACCAACCTGTATTAAATTTGTGTTCTGAGAGGCCTCATATAAAGCGCAAGCATGATTAAATACAGATCCTTCATACTCTTTTCTTACATCTGCATGCGCATCCAAATGCAAAACAGTTAGGTTGTCAAAACATTCATTAAAAGCTCTAATAGTTCCAATAGAAACAGAGTGCTCTCCTCCAAAAATAGTTACAAATTTATTTTTATTTATATATTTTTTGACTTCAAAATGAACTGCTTCCACCATTTTTTCTGGAGACCAATCTTCAGTAATTGCATCAGCTAAATAAATTCCTTCTTTGTAAACTTCGTTATTTGTTTCAATATCGTATAATTCCATATTTTTAGATGCTTCCAAAAAGGCTTTTGGACCCTTGTCTGCTCCTTTTTGCCATGTACTTGTTCCATCATAAGGAACTGGAATTAAAACGATACTGGCCGTTTCTAATTTTGCAAAATATTCAGGGATACCTGCATATGTATTGTTATTTTTCATATCCTAAAATTGAAAGTAATTCTTCGCTTTTTTGTTGACCCTTAAAGATGTTGGTAGTTATTTGTCCCTTTTCATTTTTATCAATTATAATATGTTTTGGGTGTGGAATTAAACAATGTTGTAATCCGCCAAAACCACCAATAGATTCTTGGTATGCACCCGTGTTAAAAAACCCAACATATAATGGTGTGTCTTTTTCGTAAATAGGCAAATAAATGGCATTAATATGCTGCTCAGAGTTATAATAATCATCACTATCACAGGTTAATCCTCCTAAGAGTACTCGTTCATACTCTTTATCCCACTTATTAAGAGGGAGCATTATAAAACGTTTGTTAATAGCCCAAGAATCTGGAAGAGTGGTTATAAAAGATGAATTAATTATATTCCATCGTTCTCTATCATTTTGCTTTTTTTGATAAAGAATTTCATAGATAGCTCCGCCAGATTCTCCTACAGTAAAACTCCCAAATTCTGTAAAAATATCAGGCACATCTACTTCAGCTTCATTACAGGCTGTTTGTATTTGAAGTATAATTTCTTCGATTATATATTGATAATCATAGCTAAAAGCTAGTGAGTTTTTAATTGGAAACCCACCCCCAATATTTAAACTATCTATTGTTGGGCATATTTTTTTGAGTTGTATATATACAGTGATACATTTTAATAATTCATTCCAATAATAGGCATTGTCTTTAATGCCTGTATTGATAAAAAAATGAAGCATTTTTAAAGTAACCTGGCTATTATTTTCGATTTCTCTTTTATAAAAACTAACAATATTTTTATATCCAATTCCAAGACGAGAAGTATAAAATTCAAATTTTGGTTCTTCTTCTGAAGCGATTCTAATTCCAACCTTAAATTTGCTTTTGGTACTTGTTAAAATTAAATCAAGTTCTTCGTAATTATCAATAATTGGAATACAGTTTCTATGGCCACCATCAATTAAACTCACAATGTTTGTAATGTATTGTTCGCGCTTAAAACCGTTGCACAAGACATAGGCATCATCATTTAATTTCCCCTCTTTTTTTAATGATTTTACAATATCAATATCAAATGCAGACGAAGTTTCTATATGAATGTCATTTTTTAAAGCTTCTTCTAAAACATACTTGAAATGTGAACTTTTGGTACAATATGAATAATGGTAATTACCTTTGTAGCCTTGTTTTTTAATTGCGCCATTAAACCAGTTTTTAGCACGATTAATATTCTCAGAAATTTTAGGCAAATAGGTAAATTTTAATGGTGTACCGTACTTTTTAACCAATTGAAGTAAGTCAATATTATGAAAAAATAAATCACCATTAGTTGTTTTAAATTCCTCTTGCGGGAAATCAAATGTTTGTTCTATTAAATCTTTGTATTTAGTATTCATTTTAATTTTCAATAAAAATTATAAACAAAAACCTGAACGCTATCTTATAGCAAGGTTTTGAACAACCCAAATTGAAGTAATAAACTAAACACGTAATTCTAGGAATACACCTCTTAAACGAATGTTTTGTAGTGTATTTAAAAGTAATATGGAAGAAACCATAATTTTTTCGTTGTGTTTCTTAAACACATCACAACTTTTTGACTTCCTTAAAAAGTTGGAAACGAAATAAGTAAAACGTAACATTTAACTCATAATAAAGGTTCAAATATAATTTTTTTTTTAATACGAAAAACTTTTTTGTTTTTATTACAAATCCAAATTATTGGTGATAAACTATTGATGATATGATGAAATTAATGGAAGAATTTGCCTTTATTATAAATTGGAAGTTACACAATATCATGATGTTACATAGTTAACCTAACTACAGAAGACTTTTTTTATTACTTTTGATTCATTAATTCATAGTGATTTCATGAAAAAACAATTTATAAGGTATTTTTTAGAGTTTTTGGTCATTGTATTAGGAATCTCAATTTCATTTTATCTAGAAAAACAAAATGCAATAAAATATAAGGAAACCCTTAAAAACCAATCTTTGAATAGAATTCTAAATAATTGTAAAGTAGATCATGATGATTATGAGTTTAACTTAGCGGCACAAAAAATTGCGATTAAATCTAGCCGATGGATTATTATTAATCAAAATAGATTGTCAGATTTTTCCAGAGACTCCGTAGGATATCACTTAGGGGCAGCAATCTCAATCAATACTACATTTGTAGACAACCAAGAAGAGTATAGAGGGCTTCAAAACTCTGGGTTAATAGAACTTATAGACAATGAATTAGTTGTTACGGCACTCCAGAATAAGTATATATATCATGATTTTTGCAAGCAAATAGAAGAGATGATTAATCTTCGTGCTAATGATATACTTGATTATCTGTATACAAATACAAAGTATAAAAGCAATCTAACGAATGAATTAGGATATTACATAGATAGAACGTACACGGGAGACTTTAAAATATCTCAAAAGACACTACAACAACTGCAAGATAAACAGTTTTTACATGAATATTATCTGGGACGAATTCTTAGAGGAATTAAAACAGACGATCGTCTAATAAAATTAATTAATGATGAGGTTGGCAAGGGTGAAAACCTTTAATTCTGTTCTAAAAAGACACCAACTCAGAAAAAACAAGAAGACCTCTTATATTTATACTTGATTATCAGTATATTAGACCAATTTTTAAATTAATAGTAATACCACATGGCAAAATTTAAATATTTTTCGGCTTTTATCATCCCTCTTTTTGGGCTATTTACATTTAATACAACAGGGCTTGCTGCCTATATTGGCATTTTTAGTTTGTATGTTATTGTTCCTTTAGCGGAAAATTTCTTGCCATCAAATACCTATAATTTATCTACCGTTGAAAAAGAATTGGCAAATGAAAATTTCTTTTATGATTTGGTACTTTATCTTTCTGTACCCTTACATTTATTTGTTGTATATGAGTTTTTAATCACGGTTTCAGACACAAGTATTCCTGTATCTGATTTGATTGCCTGTATTTTATTTATGGGAACTATCTTAGGCGTGAATGGAATTAATATAGGCCATGAATTAGGTCACAAAACAGATCACAAATTCAAACAGTTCTTAGCCCATATACTGTTGCTGACAGCAATACAAAATCATTTCATGACCTATCACAATTCTGGTCATCATAGAGATGTGGCTACACCAAATGACCTTACTTCTGCAAAAGAAGGAGATATTTTTTACTGGTTTGCATTGAGGTCTCAGATAGGGGGTTATTTTAAAACCTGGAGACTAGAAGCTCAAAGGTTACAATCTCAAGAAAAGTCATTACTATTAAATCCTATGATTTTATTTACATCATTAACAGTTTTTCTTTTTGTAGGAATCAACTTCTTTTTTGGTGTAAACGTTGCGGTTATTTATTTTATAACTGCTGTCTACGGTATTTCAGTTTTAGAAGCACAAAATTACTTTTCTCATTACGGTCTTAGAAGAAAAATGAAAGCTAATGGAAGATATGAGCGTGTAAAACAAGAACATTCTTGGAATTCAGATCATATCATCGGAAGAGTATTATTGTTTGAGTTAACAAGGCATTCAGATCACCACCACAGTGGAGCAAAACCTTTTCAAGTATTGGAATCCAAAGATGACAGTCCTACATTGCCTTATGGATACCCAGCCATGTTGATGCTTTCTTACTTTCCTTTTTTATTTAAACCAATTATGAAAAAAAGATTGGATTATTACCGAAATAAAACCGCTGCCTAAGCCAAATTAATGTGATATTAATTTTTGTAATGCTTCTTTAATAGTTAAAGGAATTGCTGTAGATTGATTGGTTTCTCTATTCACAAAAACATGGACAAATTCTCCAAAAGCACAAGCGCTATTTTCTCCTTTTTTAAAGATACCTATGCCGTAAGTTACAGCACTATTTCCTAATTTTTTTACAAATAAGCCGGCTTCAATTTTATCTGGATATGCAATGGGTTTAATGTAATCGCAATGAGAGTGAACCACAAACCCAACAATTGGTGCATTTTGAATATCTAATTCTGCATGATCTATTAAATATTGATTGGCGGCCGTATCAAAATAAGAATAATACACGATATTATTTACATGACCATAAATGTCATTGTCTGACCAACGTGTTGTAATGGCATGAAAGTATTTATAATCTGACCGTTTTATTGGTTTTTCTTCCAAATTTATCATCTTACTTCCCAATAAATTTTGGTTTCCTTTTTTGTAAAAACGCAGAGACACCCTCAACTAAATCGTGACTTGCAAAGGCGGCTGTTTGTCTTTCTGCTTCATATGCAATTGTGCTATACAAATCATTGTCCATGGCATGAAACATGTCTTCTTTGGTAATTCCTACAGCCAAGGTTGGTAGTTTTGCAATTTTATGCGCCCAATCTATAGCTGACGCTACAATTTCACCGTCTTCAACTAGTTTATTGGTTAAACCAAGTCTATGACATTCTTCTCCTTTTATTTTTTCACCCTCCACAGCAATTTGTAGCGCTCTACTATAACCTACTTGTCTTGCTAGCAACCAACTTGCACCACCATCTGGCCCTAAACCTATATTGATAAAGGCATATAACAAGCCACTATTTTCAGACATTACTCGGAAGTCACAGGCTAAGGCAATAGATGCTCCAACACCAGCAGCTGTTCCGTTTATTGCTGCTATAATTGGTTTTTTGAGTGTTGTTAAATTTCGCATTAACGGCCCATAGGTATTTGTGAGATATGTTCTTCCTTCATCAGGAGTAATATTTCCAAAAGTATTCATGTCGGCTCCAGAACAAAATCCTTTCCCTGCCCCAGTAATTACCATAGCCCGGATACTATCGTCTTTTTGCACCTTTGCAATAGATTCGTTAATGCCGTCAACTAAATCGTCATTTACTGCATTGTATTTTTCAGGTCTATTTAAAGTTACAATAGCAATATCTCCCTCTTTTTTATACAATACACAGTCAGTTTTTAAGGCATTTAAATTTTGTGTACTTTCTGTAGAAGCAGTCTCGTTTTTTTTCTTTGACGAATCTGTGTAGGCTTGTGCAATAAATTCTGCAACACAGGCTGGTTTTTCTTGTCCTTTTAACTCAAAGACAAGCTTCATCTTATAGCGTAAGCCTCCAGGAACATCTTCTGCGGTAAGTAAAGAAACTCTAGCCCTTACTAGAGACCCTACAACTGTTGCATTCATAAAACGCACCTTATCTAAGCCATAGTTTACTCCCATGCTAACATCTAAGAGCTTTACTGTTTCAAAACAGAATTTAGAAGCCAATGAAAGGATTAAAAACCCATGAGCAATTGGTTTTTTATAAGGAGAATGTTTTTCAGCCATTTCCGGATTAATATGAATCCACTGATTGTCATCTGTAGTTCTTGCAAAAGTGTCTATTTGGTCTTGAGAAATGGTTGTCCAATCAGATAGCCCCAATTCTTTGCCTATGTAGTTTTTTAAATCCGATAGATTCGGAATCTCTGTTGCATACGCTTTCTGACTCATTTGTTGTTCTTCCATAATTATCGGATATTTTTAAGTATTTTTTTTAACTAATTAGGTGTAATTTTTTAGGATGGCATAGACCCTCCATTGGCATGAAGTGTATGACCACTCACAAAACCAGCTTCTTTAGAAGCTAAAAATAAATAAGCATAGCCCATATCTTCTGGAGTTCCAATACGTTTTACAGGGATCATTGCAATTCCTGCTTCTATTACTTCGTCTGGCATAGAGTCTGACATTTCAGACTTAATAAAACCGGGCGCAACTGCATTAACTGTAATATTATATTTACCCACCTCTTTACATAATGAATGGGTAAACCCAACAATTGCCGCTTTACTAGCACAATAATTTGCCTGTCCAAATGCTCCTTGATATGCATTTATAGAAGACGCTGAAATAATTCTACCATAATTTGCAGCTTTCATATGCGGAACAACAGCTTTAGCGGTAATAAAAAGAGAATCTACATTTACAGACATGACAACATCCCATTCTTCTCTTGTCATTTTTAAAAACGATCGATCTCTAATAACACCAGCATTGTTAATTAAGATATCTATTTTTTGATGTTTTTCGATAATTTCTGCCACAGCAGTATCTACAGATTCTTGATTGGTAACGTCTACTTTTTGATAAAAAATACGTCCACCATTTTTAGATACTTTCTCTACCGTTGCTTGTCCGTCTAATACATCCCATAAGGCAACGATGGCCCCTTCTTTACAAAACACATCACAAATTCCTTCACCAATCCCTCTTGCACCTCCAGTTACAATTGCTATTTGTCCTTCTAATCTTTTCATTTCTTATGAGTCTTTTTTTATTTGTAAATAAAATGGATAAAGTATTGGTTAAATATAATGAATACTGTTCATTTTTGGTGATTAAAAAAGGAGCATTATAAATAATTTAGATATAAAATTCATTCAATAACATGTTGTTAAATCATATAATATTCTGAAAATTAGCAGTTTATAATTTAAAAAATAAAGGATAAATTTGAGATGTTAACCTTGTTCTGTAGTTCTAAAAAAACCTTTTTTTTTCTATAACTTTAACAAAAATTAAAATTTTCATTTTACTATTAATATAAAAACCTTCAACATGAGTAAAGCATCATTTATAAACCAACTTTCAATCCCAGTAATAGCAGCTCCAATGTTTTTAATATCTGGACCTCAATTAGTCATAGAATGCTGTAAGAACGGAATTGTTGGTACTTTCCCAGCATTAAATCAACGAACATCTGAGGGATTTGAATCATGGATTATAGAAATAAAAGAGGCGTTGTCTGCTTATGAAAAAGCAACAGGCAAAAAACCAGCTCCTTTTGGAGTGAATTTAATAGTACACCGATCTAACCCCAGATTAGAAGCAGATTTAGCTATTTGTGTAAAGCATAAAATACCATTAATTATTACCTCATTAGGTGCGGTTTCAGAACTGGTAGATACCGTACATAGTTACGGAGGTCTAGTATTTCACGACATCATTAAAAAAAGACATGCAGAGAAAGCACAAGAAGCAGGTGTAGATGGCTTAATTCTAGTTTCTGCTGGGGCAGGAGGCCATGCAGGAACTATAAACCCGATGCCATTAGTTTCTGAAATAAAATCTTTTTTTAAGAAGACAATACTACTTTCTGGCTGTATAAGTTCAGGAAGAGATATCGCTTCTGCGATGCAAATGGGTGCAGATTTAGCGTATATGGGAACTCGTTTTATAAACACTAAAGAGAGTAAAGCACCAGAAGCTTATAGAGATATGATTATAGATGCAGGTGCTAGTGATATTGTATATACTGCAGCTGTTTCTGGAGTTCCTGCAAATTTTTTAGGACCTAGTCTTCAAGCTATGGGTATAACAGAAGAGATGTTAAGTAGAAAAGTAAAAGTTGATTTTGGAGAGGAGTTAACCGCCCAAGAAGACGAAGCCAAGGCATGGGCTACTATTTGGTCTGCTGGTCAGGGAGTTTCCACAATTAAAGATTCACCAAGTGTAAGCGATTTAATAGCAAATCTAAAAAACGAATTTAAAGCCGCTATTGAAGAACAGCATACTTTGTTGGAAAGATATAAATAACACTATCAGTACTTTTCTAGTTGCGTTTAATACTTTTAATAGCTTTCGAAATATCTGCTAAAGGTAATTTACAGGTACCATTTACGCAGACGTAAATTAATGTTTCACCTTCTATATATTTATATTCGAGTAGAGGTAATTCAGATTCTTTGTCTGAAGCTGATATTAATATATTTGGCAAGTATTTCTTAAATAATTCTTTAGTTATTGTAGTTGCATTTTCTCCAACAACAGCAACCTCATAAAAAGGTTGTGTTAAATTTGTCATTAAATGCATCCAGTTAGAATATCCCAAAGGGTTTTTAGTGATTTCTATCTTTAAGTTATTTAACATTTGTTCTGAAATTTTAGTCATTTTTTTATCAGAAAAATAGTGACCAAGTTTAAACAAATTATTTCCAATGATTGAATTAGAGGAAGAGATGACACCATCAATAACTTCAGTTTTACGAGCTATTAAGTTAGGGTCTTCGTTAGATGTATAAAAAAACATTCCACTGGTTGAATCAAAAAAATGTGTAATTGTATACTCCATTATTTCTTTAGAAAGCAGCAACCATTTTTCATTTAGAGTGACCTCGTGTAGAGAAATAAAAGCTTGTATTACGGTAGCATAATCTTCTGCATATCCATTAATAGTACTCTTACCATTTTTAAAGTTTCGGTTTAGGCCCCCATCATCTCTTAATTGATTTTTAACAAGAAATTCTGCAATCTTTACAGCCTTGTCTAAATATTCATTATCATCAAAAGCTCTGTAAGCATCTATATATCCTTGAAGCATTAGGGCATTCCAAGAAGTCAGAATTTTATCGTCTAAATTTGGTTTGTTGCGTTTATTTCTAGCTAGAGTTAGGGTAGCTTTCCAATCAGCTTTCTGTTGGTTTAATTCTTTGTTGGTTAGGTTGTTTTTTTTAGCAAATTCAATATTAGATTGGTTTCGGGTTAAAACATACAGGTCTTTTTCCCAAAACCCAAAATCATTTACATTATAGTAATCTGCAAATAGGTCATACTCTTTAATAAGGCTTTGTAGCTCTTGTTTAGTCCAGCTGTAAAAAACACCCTCTTCTAATTCATCATTTTCATTTTTACTATCTGCGTCTAAAGAAGAATAAAAAGCTCCGTTATTGGCATTTAATTCGTCATTAACAAATCCTAATGTTTCTTTTACAACATTTTTATAGAGTTCATTTTTATCTTGAAGATATGCCTTAGAATAGATGCTAACTAGTTGAGCATTGTCATATAACATTTTTTCAAAGTGTGGAATGTGCCATCGATCATCTACAGAATATCTAGAAAAACCACCACCAATTTGATCATAAATTCCTCCATATGCCATTTTGGTGAGAGAGTTTTGAATATACCCAGCTAGGTCAGGGTCATTAAATTGATACTGATATCTTAGCAGGTAGTCTATTGAGTTTGGCATTGGGAACTTTGGGGCTCCTATGAAACTTCCGTTAATAGTATCTAGCTGTCCTTTAGACTGATTAATTGCAGCAATGATATCTTCATTTTTAAAGACAGCTTCTTCTTTATTTAACGTGATTAATTCAGAAGTTTGAATCCCTTCTGTAACTCTTTGTGCAAACTCTTCTACTTTTTGAGGATTTTCTTGATATAGTTTAGAAACATCTTTTAATATTTTACTCCATTGATCTTTCGTAAAGTAGGTTCCTCCAAAAACGGGCCTTCCATCAGGCAGTGTAATACAGTTAAGAGGCCAGCCTCCTTTCCCTGTCATTAGTTGAACAGCATTCATATATACTTTATCTATATCTGGTCTTTCTTCTCTATCTACTTTAATATTTATGAAATTATCATTCATAATTTTAGCAATAGAATCATTTTCAAAACTCTCTTCTTCCATTACATGACACCAATGGCATGAAGAATAACCGATAGAAACAACAATGAGCTTATTTTGTTCTTTTGCTACATCTAAGGTAGCTTCATTCCAAGCTTTCCAGTTCACAGGATTATAGGCGTGTTGTAGAAGGTAAGGGCTAGTTTCATTTACTAGATCATTTCCCTTTTTTGTGTTTTTAGAATCGTTTTTTGAACAAGCGATACACAATAAAAAAGACATAAAGTATAAAGTAATATGAGCTTTCATAAATATGAATTAGATTATAATTTTAAAAGTAACAAAAATCAATCAAGTAGCTATTAATTAAAATAAAAAAGACCTTTGAAGACAAAAAAATTTAAACATCAAAAATCTTTTTTAAAAGACCATAAAAAAACGCTCAAAATTTAAATTTTGAGCGTTTTAAAGACTATTATGTTAAAGATAAATAAACTATTCTTTAATTAACTTCACACTTTTAGTTCCTTGTTCTGTAGTAATTCTAGCTATGTAAATACCACTAGTTAATCCTTGAGTAGAAATAGCAACATTGGTACTGTTGTTGTTTTGTAAAACAACTCTTTTTCCTAATAAATTGAATACTTCAACTGAGGTTATTACTGTATTACCAGTTCTAAAGTTCCATATAGAATTTGATGGGTTAGGATATACGCTAACATCTATGATGTTATTGTCTTCTAGACCTGCAGTACCTTCAACATAAAGATAAACATTATCTAAATAATATAAATCAGTAAACCCAGCTTCAGTAATTAAAAATTGCTTAATTGACTCTCTATCTCCATCTAAAGCAAAGTCTTTCGATTGCCAATTTTGGATTTCAGCTTGACTGCCTATAGTATTAGTTATATCAATGGCAGAAGTTTCTCCAGCTTGTGCTGCATGATTTGATAATTTAGGATTTAAAACCTGACCTGCTTCCCAATCTGTAGCTATCCAGTAGTCCATATGTAAATGAGTCATATTAGTTGCATCTAAATGTGCATCTAAATCAATTCCTAAGAAGTTAGTTCCAGAAATTTTTAAGACATTATTTCCAGCAATAGAAACCTCTTCAAAAGCTGAATCATCCCAAGAAACATTATTAATACCAGCGGCAGCAGTATATGCATCACTATAAAGAGATATTACGTTGTTAGCATTAAAAGTTGGTGGAGTTGCTGGCGTATCAGTTGGTGCAGGATCTTCAGGAGGAGTACCTGTGTACCCAATCCCTTTTATATTGTCATAATGAGTAGTGGTAACAGCAGCAGGATCCCATCCAGCTCCATTCCAAAGAGGGAAGAAAAGAATTCTACCAAAAACACCGTTTGCAGCGGCAGTATTGTCTTTAGGGACTGAGAAGTCAAAAGTTAAAGTCTCCCAACCAGATCCAGTGTGAGCTGCATCAGTTGCAGATTCTGCAGCTCCACTTAATGGAGTTGCTACTTTAGCTAAAATACTAGTTGCAACGTCTGAATAAACATCTACAGTAACTACTTTATCAGTAGTTGTTAAATCAAGATAATCTCCTTGAAAGAAAAGTTGAGAATTTTGCCATGATTCACCAGCAGTGCTAGTTACTATTTTCATAACATCACCATTAGTACCATTGGCCGCTGGGTCAGCAACCACAGTTGGAGCTTCTGTTCCATCAGCAACAATTGCACCGGCAGGAAGTGTAGTTTCAAAATCTTCTAAGACACTTTGCGAATAACCAGCAAAGCTCAATAAAAGGATTATTAATAGAGTAATTTTTTTCATCATAAGATTTGTTTTAAGTTAATTTTTATAAAGTAAAAAACAATCTTAAAGTTTATATCTAAAAATTTGATTTTTACTGGTTAGCAATTTAAATAGGAATTGTTCAAATACAATAATTTAAACCCATACAAAAAACATACAAATTGTATGTATGTGAAAATTCATGTAATTAGAAAAAAAAAATCTTTAAACGCAGTTAATAAAAGGATTATGGATCTGTATTAATAAATGAAGAATTGTTAATATGAATATGTTGTAGGGGTTATGTTGTGATAAATTGAATATTTTAAGATATTTTTTATGTTGTCACAAACGCAACAATAAATAAAAAATGTTCTTTGTTGAATAAACTAGTTACTCATAAGCTCCATGTTGTTTTTAAACAAAGCGATAGAATCATTATTATTAGTTACCAAGTACATCTTACTATTGTTGATTGTTTTTATAGAAGAGATGGCTCGACTGTCTGTAGGAATATAAAAACCGCTTGAAGACGGGGGTAAGAATTTAAATTTGTTTTTACCATCTCCAAGAAGAATAGAGCCATATCCAGCATCATAACGAACAGTTTCTACCTCTACACCATAATGATTTCCTACAAGTAAAATATCTTTAAAACCATCATTGTTAAAATCATCAACAAATGAGTTTTTTATTGGGCTTATTTGTGCTTGTATAGGAAGCTTTTGGGCTGTAAGTTTACCGTTATTATTTATAAGAAGGATGCTTTCAAAATTACTTATTTCATAAACAAGAGCTCCTTCTACTGTTTTCTCAGGTAGTATATCAATCAATTTAGAAGAGGCAAAACTATGAAAATCTTTAAATTTTTCACCAACATAAGGCATCTGTTGCGTAGTACATTCTTTCCCCCTCATGGGTACATAACCATCTTTGTAATATTTTGCTAATACAACATCGTTAGTCCCGTTGCCATCAAAGTCATTTGCATAGACTTTAAAAGGATGTTCTTTTGTAGCTTTAAATTTATTATTCTTTCCTAAGTTACCAAGAATATAATCATCATCTCCATCATTATCAAGGTCATTTTTGGTGATAGACCACCAAATACCTCTACTATCATCTTTTATCCCAAATTTCTGAGAATTATCTGTAAATATTCCACTCTTGTTTTCAAGCACTTTAATTTCCATCCATTCTCCAACAATTAATAGATCTTCATCTCCATCATTATCTATATCAGAAAAAACTGCATCTGTAACCATTCCTATGTTTTGAAGACTAACAGCTGTTTCTTTTGGTGCTTTTTTGAAAATCCCATTCTCATTTATAAGAATATAACTTGTTGCTGGATATGTGTATTTATTGGCAATAAGCCTAGTTCCTACAAATAAATCTAAATCTCCATCTCCATCTATATCTGAAGCTTCAACAGTTTGAGAACTCTTATATATGTTTGGAAGTGCTTTTAAACTCTTAGAAAAATTGCCAACACCATCATTTATATACACCCTATCTTTGAGTAATTTGTTTCCACTTTTAAATTCACTTCCCCCACTAGCAACATATAAATCGTTATCACCATCTCCATCTAAATCAAAAAAGAGTGCTTCTAAATCTTCAGAACCTTTATCCTTAGACCATGGATTGGAAAGGCTTTTTTGAAACTTTCCTTCCTTTGTTTGAAGAAATAAAACTCCTTCCTGTTGAGCTGCGCCTCCAATAAAAACATCGTCTAAATTATCTCCATTTACATCTGCAGTTGCAGAAAATGGCCCGTTTATAGAAAGTTTATGAGGCAATAATATTTCTTCTTTAAAATCATTAAATTCATTCTCCTTATGGATATAGTCAAGTCCAATATCTATAGCATCTATTTTTGACAATAATGTTTCTATTTCAACAGGTTCTTTAATTTTTAGCTTTGCTTTTGAATAGTAAGCTGTAATTGTCTTGTTAGCGCTCACATTTTCAAAATAATTGACTTTACCGTCTGGCCATATGACCTCTACCATTTCTACTTTTATATCTTTTCCTAATCCAAAAAACAAACCAGGCTCTACTGAAGAGAAAAAACCTCTTGTTATAGTATTTTCAGCAATTTGCAACTTGCTATTATGATGAATGATTGCTTTTGCACCAAAACCAAATTTGTTCTTATTGGCCCCCTTTAGTTTAATTTTCAAAAAATTACCGACAGCTTTATTCTCATACACAAATGCAGGCTGCTCCATATTATTAATAACTATATCTAAATCTCCATCATTATCTAAATCTCCATAAGCCATACCACTAGAAAAACTAGGGGTGTCAAAACCCCATTTTTTCGAGACTTTTTCGAATTGAAGGCCTCCTTTGTTTCTAAAAGCATAGTTTGATACGGGCTGAGAGGGAGCATCTTTACTTAGTTGATAAAGTTCTTCCGCAGTTGTTTTTGCATTCAATTTATTTAAAACAGATCTATAATCATTATTATCCACATCTTTTTTTATACCATTTGAAATAATAATATCTTTCCATCCATCATTATCTAAATCAACTAAAAGGCTTGCCCAACTCCAGTCTGTGCTTGATAACCCTACCATATTAGCAATGTCAGAAAAACTTCCAGAACCTGTATTTACTTGCAACGCATTTGACATGTATTGACGATGGGCACCAGCTTTCACTAAAGATTCAAATCTTTCTGTACTCATTGAAGCCATATTGGTTTTTGATCGATAATGGTCTTCAGGAGTCATGTCTGTTGTCAATAAATCTATTTCTCCATCGTTATTAATGTCTCCAGTATCTGAACCCATACTCAATTGGGTAATATGTTTTAACTTTTCATTAATTACGTTTGTAAAGGTTCCATCTCCATTATTATAGTACATAAAGTCAGGCTCTGCATAGTCGTTTGCAACATATAAATCAATCCAACCGTCATTATTAAAGTCTGAGGCGTTAACGCTTAAGCCATATGCAAAATCTCTAGAAATACCAACTTCCTTTGAAACATCTATAAACTTTCCGTTTTCATTTCTATAAATTCTATCTCTAAATAAAGAATAATCTTTTTTTGGTATTTTATGTATGAGAAATAGTTTTTTATCTGCTGGTTGGTTTACTTGATACATGTCTAAATCACCATCATTATCCATATCAAAGAAAACAGCTTGAGATGAAAAACCCATATCTGCTAAACCAAATGCAACGGCAGATTCTGTAAACGTTAGGTCTTTATTATTGATGTATAATTGATTTTTTCGTTTTTTCGGGTCTAATGAATTTCCATTTCTACTTACATAAATGTCTAAATATCCATCTGCATTTACATCTGCCATGGTAACCCCCCAAGACCAACCAGGATTCTTTGTAATTTTCGATTTTTTTGTAATATCTTCAAATTTTAAATCACCCTTGTTCAAATATAATTTATCTATAACTTGGCTACCGGCAAAGAAGATATCTGGCAGTCCGTCGTTATTAATATCTCCAATAGCAACTCCAGAACCAATATATATTTGACCATAAAAATATTGATTAAAGAATTTTGATTCTTTGATTGAGTTGTTAAAATCAATACCCGTTTGTTCTGAAGACAATAGTTCTAAACCTCCTGTAAGTTTTTCAGGATTAACATCTTTTTTTGAAGAAGTACAAGAACTTAGTACAAGAGTTATAATTGCTACTATTGAAAGACGTTTTATTTTAAATGTCATAATTATAAACTATTAAAATGAATGTTAAATATTTATACAGAACTTTACTTAGCGATCTACTCCAAAAATATTCTATTCTAAAGTAGAATCATAATTATAAAAGAAAAAAGGTGCTTTAAAACTTTTTTGTAATATTAAAACTTCAATTTCTCATCCTTATCCCAAATACCCCAATAAGAACCAACATCTCCTTCTGAACCTACTTTCCAAGATTCATCAAAAGAAGAAAAGTAAAAAAGATCAATATCTTCTTCTTTAGACCATAGTTGAGCATTAATAAAATACTTCATGGCATTTTCCTCAGAAGGCACAGCACCTGCCAAACTAGAACCTTGGTTAGGCCAGCCAGTTTCGGTAATAATTACTTTTTTACCTTTTCCTGCACGTTGGGCTCTTCTATACATGTCTTTCATATATAATAAGGAGTAGTCTTGATGACAACCCTCCCAAAAAGGATAGCAGTTTGCTAAAATAATATCACAGGCATCTGAAATGGCAGGTCTATCTTCAAATTCGTAGTAGGCATCTACATATCCTACAGGTACATCTGTAGTAATTTTTTCTTTTACTTCATTAATAAAAGAGAGCAATTCTTCTTCTGATAAATCTTGCCTGTACATTACCTCATTACCAACAGCGGCAATATCTACATAGCCTTCATTGGCTAACTTAATTAGCCCAGCAATTTCTTTTTTATTAATCTCTGCATCATTTCCAAGCCAAGCTCCTACAAATGTTTTGATACCTAATTCTCGTGCTATTTTTGGAATTAATTCATTGCCCTCTGTGCATGAAAAAGAACGGATCCATTTGGTATAGGGTTGTATTATTTTTAATCTGCTTCTAATTTGTTCTTCTGTTAAGGTATCTCCTGGTTGTTGGCCTTCTTCATAAGGGCTAGAACACAAACCGTGAATTCCAGTAGATAAAACCTCATTATAGAGGGATGCTAAATCTTCTGTTGATTTTTTTACTAAATCTACGTTTGTTAACGATAAAATTTTTTCTTCTCTTACTGACATTTCTTAAATATTCTTTAACTTTTTAATTCTTATTTTATTATTCTGAAGCTTCTGTATTTGATGCTTTTCTTGTTTCTAATTTAGCACGAATCTCACCAGCTTTTTCTTCTGATAAATCATAATCCCACATTATATATATTGCAATTAGAGTCCCTAAAATAGGCAGTCCAGAAAAGAACAATCGCAATCCAAATAAAGCTTCTTCAGATTGAGTAGCACCACCAGATTCCCATCCTATGACAGAAAAAATAACCCCACTTAAGCCTCCTGCAATTCCAAAACCAAATTTTACCATCCACCAATAGATGGCTCCAAAAATACCTTCTCGTCTTTTTCCGGTATTTAATTCATCTAAGTCTATTACATCTGCTGTCATAGACATCATTAAGGTAAATAATCCTCCTATACCAAATGAGAAAAAAGGCAATGCAAATAAGAAGAGGTATGGTTTTCCTGGGATAAACAAAAACCAAAGCATAATATACCCTATAATTGAAACAGATTGCGATACTATAAAGGCTTTTTTCTTCCCTATTTTTTTAGACATTTGAGTTACTACAGGAATCACTAAAAAAGTAGTTACCAAAGCACCTACACTTCCAAAAAGCGTTGGCCACCACCATGCACCATCTGGGCCAGTAGCGCCGTTAAATAAAAAGAATACAATGATAAAATAGGTAAATGCTGCTACAGTATTAAAGGCATTAAAAATTAAAAAAGTAGCCACACATAATTTTCTAAAGGCTTTAATTTTTAGTGCTTGTCCAAAATTAAGGATGAATATTGTATGTAAACTTTTTAAGATATTCTTGAAAGTAATACTATCATATTTCTCGTTTAAAGTTGATTTGCTTTTTATAAAAATAGCAGGAATCATTGCAAAAATCATACAAATGATACCAACCCATATTGCTAATTCTCTGACCGCTACTTCACCAGATTCAAAAAAGCTTTTATCATCCATAATCACCCAAAACCAAGGAGCAATTACCCAAGCCCATTGACCGATAAATTGAGCTACCGCCATAATATTTGTACGTTCATGAAAATCGTTACTCATTTCATAACCCATAGCTACATATGGAACACTAAATATTGTTAGTCCAACATAAAAAACTAAAGACCATAAAAGAAAGTAAGTAAAGTTATAATCAACCGTATTGTCTTTATATAACTGCCACATAATGATAAAGGAAATACCCATGATGACAGCTCCCAATAAAACATACTGTTTTCTTCTTCCCCATTTAGATTTTGTATTGTCTGAAATGAACCCCATAATTGGGTCTGTAATAGCATCAAACAGTCTTGGAACTAAAGAAACAACTCCCCACATCCAACCGGGAAAGCCTAAATTTTGAACAAGGACTACAATAAATATACTTATTACAGCAGGAAACATTTGGTTGGCTAGCATCCCAAAACCAAAGGCTATTTTTTGTCCCATAGGGACTTTACTTGTTATTGACATAATTATTAAATAGAATTAATTAGTATTGTTTGTATCGCTTGAGCGCTTATTGTAATAGTTGATTCTTTTTCTCCTAGTGATAATTTAAAACTTTTCTGAGTTGTTCCTTCATTAAAAACCACCACAGCAATAGACCCATCGGTATTTTTAGCAGCGGTAACCATTAAGTCTTCATCTGATTTTTCAACACCTATTATCTCTGCTTCTGGTCTTATGTATTTACTGAAATGAGCCATGGTATAATAAATAGGGGTAAAATATACCTCATCCTTTTCTGGATCTACAATTACTGGGGCTACACACCAATTCTTAAACCAGTTTGGCCCTCCTTGTGTGTCTAAAACCATGTTCCAATCTACCCAACCATCTACCCAGTTATTTAAACAGCCTATAATATCTCTAGCATATCTGTTTACTGGGGCATATTTTGGATGAAGGTGTTTGTCTTTTTCAGATGCCCAATCCCATCCCCAATCAGTAGCTTCTTTGCTCCAGTACCAAGCATCATCTTGCCATTTAGGGATTTCAGAATCTACACAACCTTCCGTTTCTATTAAGTATTTGTTTGGAGCTTTGTTGTGTGCATATTGAAGTGCTTCAGGGAAAAAATCATAGGTGCTTTCATACCAGTGAATTGCTGTGCCATCAAAATATTTTGAAGAGGCATCATCTTTGTACATTTCGTCTACCCACTCTTGTAAGCCAGCTCTGTTTTGGTCATAGCCTAAAATTATTTTGTCTCCATAGCCGTCTGCTTCTAATTTTGGACCTAAATGAAACTGTACAAAATCTGTCATTTCTTTTGGAGAATAATGCATGCTTTCCCAGTTATTTCCATTTCCATGTGGTTCATTTTCAACCGTAAACCCCCAAATATCTATTCCTTCAGCTTTATAAGCAGCTAAGTATTTAGAGAAAAACAGTGCCCAAGTATCATAATATTTTGGAAGTAATTTTCCGCCAACCCAATTATTATTGTCTTTCATCCAAGGGGCGGCAGTCCAGGGAGATGCAATAATGTTGAAGCCATCTTCAGAAATTTTCATAGCGTCTTTAATCATTGGGATAATATCGTCTTTGTCTTCCTGGATAGAAAAATGCTTGAGCTCCATGTCATTTTCAACAGGAGAATATGAATAATTTGATAGTGAAAAATCACATGAATTCATGTGTGTTCTAGTCAATGAATAGTTTGCTCCTTCTTTTGAAAAATAGGCTCTTAAAATGGTGTCGCGATTTTTTTGACTTACTTTATTTAACAAGTATGCTGAAGATTCTGTAAAAGACCCACCAAAACCTGTAATTTTTTGATATGTTATTTCCGGGTTAATACTAATAGAAGAAACATCGTTAGGCTCTGTAAAACTAGTTATTTGGCTTAATTTATTTCCACTTTTTGAAGTTTCTATAACTTTTACCGATAAAGATTTTTCTGATGTGCAAGAGAGGACACTCATAAAGATTAGTGTTAAAAAAAAGTATATCCTAATTAATTTCATTTCACTATATGTTTTTATAATGTATTGTTATTTTTTTTGAAAGGAGGCACATGCACTTCTAAAAGCAAACTGTCCTTATTTCCGTTATATGTTTTTGTAATTGGATTCTTACCTCTTCCCAAGCCTTTAAAAATACTTTCATCCACTAAATTCCACAAAGCATATTTAGCTTTGCCATCAATAGTAAACAACCCAAAATGATTTTCGGAACCCCCTGGGTTTGGAGCATCTTTCCAATGCTCATCAAAAGCTTCAAAATAGAAACAAGAGATTCCTTCCTTTGAAGTCCATTCTCTTATGTGTTTGTAAAATAGGGCTTCTTTATATTCATCAGTAGCTTTACTTCCTTTATTACCATAAAGTCCGTTTGAAAACGAAGCCCATCCTGTTTCTCCAATGTGTATTGGCTTTTGTATTCCTAGACTTTTCATATAATTGGTAACACTATCATATTGAGATACCGCATAATCTTTGGCTCTTAGCATGATGTTATTTACTTTTTCTATATTGGGTTTTTCTTCTTTTGTATACCAAAAAACAGGATTATAATGTGTGTCGTGCATCGGGTAGGTGTGCATAGAAATATAATCTACTTCTTTAATAAGTTTATTTAAATCTTCTGTGTGATATTCATTGCTACCACCGCCCCATGAGGCAAAATTATCTGAACTAGTAATCCAAATATTTTTTGGGAGTTTTTGGATTTTCTTTAAGTCTTGTAAATGAGTAACCCATTTGAGGATTACTGATGGCTGAACATAATAACTTGTGGCCCATTTTACCATGGCTTCGTTTCCTACGGCAATAATTTTCACAATACTTGGATATTTATTTGCCAAGGCTACGGCTCTGTTTATTTCCCCTTCATTTTCTTCGCTTTCTATTTGGTGATCTACAGCATTATTTGTCCAAGCATTTTTACAATCTATCCAAGCTCCTAACATCACATACATTTCAAATAAGGGATCTTCACTCTTAAGTTCCTCAATGGCTTTAAGAATTGTTTCCGCTTGAGCTAATTGTACATTATACGTTCTAAGGATTCTAATTTTCATAGCGTAAAGAATTTTCATATCTTCTTTTACTTCCGCTATGGTAGGTTGAATATCTCTGGTTGTTTTTCTATAACCACCATAAGAAATTGCTAAATATTCAGAGTTTCCTAATATATCTTTTGCTGTCAATTGCGTTTTTTGTTTTGATTCTTTTTGCAAATTTTGATTCCTTTTGTTGTTTTTACAAGACAATATGATGCATGAAATGGCTACAGTATATAGATAAAATTTCAACCTCATAGTGTTTCCCTTTCTATTTTAAGTATGTGCTGTTTATATGCGCATTAATTTGAACCACCTCTCCAGTTCTTTTAAATATCTCCTCACTTGATATCTTATCTAAAACTAACGAATCAATTCCTATAGAAGTTCCGTCTTTAAAAGAAATCTCTAGGTGATCTTTAGTGGCAATATGATAGATAATTGGCACTTGGCAATAGGTAAACCCAAGGGAGTTAACAGGCATTTTTATTAGGTTATTCCCATTAAAAAGACTTAAATACTCAAAGTTGGTTTTTTTAGAAACAAACTCTTCTCTTCTAAGTAAGCATGGATTAAAATATAGCTTTCCATGCTTAACAAACACCCCTAATTCACCAAATCTACTAATAACGTCTTCTTTAACTTGACCGGTCATTCCAGGTTGTTGAGCTCCTTTTCCTCCGGGAGTATGAGAATACGGGTCTGTTGGAAAAGCACCGTATAACTCTGGTGATTTGTGAACCCCAATCCCTTCATTTATTTCATAAAAGTGTTCTAGTAAATGCCCTACCATTATTTCATCTTCACCTTCGTTTACTGCTTTTAAACAAGATTCTTGAACCGCTAATAATAATTTTGAAACCATATGCCAATAGATAGAACCTAAGCCCTCATAGCCATAAAATGTACCTGATCTACCTGTAAATGCTTTGTGGTTAAAAACATTTTCAAAAGTTTGAAGAATTTTTGGAGTATCTGAGGCTAAAAGCTTACTGTACTTCGTCTCTGAAAGTTTTTCTAAAGCTTCAATAACGTCAGCTTCATTTTTAAAGTTTCCATTAAAATGAAAGTCTCCATTTACATCTTTTTCTATAATTTCAACAGCTCGGTCTTTTAACATCTCTTGTAATAGTTTTGATGATAAAACTGCTTCTTCTGGGATGGTATTTCTATCTAAAAATCCTTTTAATTCTTTGAAAGGATATAGTAAATAACTGTATTGATCTTTTCTAAAAAGTTTACTTTGTTTTAACGCATTTAAAACAGCTAAGGTTTCACTTGCATTTAAATAGCCAGCACTTAAAACAGCAACCTGCCCCTCTAACATTTCACTTAAATAGCTTATAGAAATAGAATTATCAGAGTTTACCGTCATTAAGTTATAAGCATGATACAAATTGTCTTCTCTCTTATTTGCCTTTATAGAGTGCTCTAAATAAGATTTACTCAGTTCAATAAATGCTTTCAATTGATCTATAGAAAGACTTGTTTTTCTTCCTGAAAAAGCATGCTCGTAAATTTGCGCTCTATAATCACTTCCTGCCTGTCCTAGTGAATCTAGAATTAATTTTTTATTTGCATCATTAATTGGGCCTTGTAACATCTTTTTATTTTCTTCAAAAGTTGCTAATACCTTATTAAAAAACATTGAAATTTCATTGGAAATTTCTATCTCTTCAATTGAAGTTGTAGCCAATAGTTCTTCAAAGAAGCTGAAAAAACGCTGTAAATAGTAGAGTGTCACCATAGAAACACCATTCCCAACCAATGCGTTGTTGGCATCATTCCATTCTGGCCTTTGCGTATTCATCCAAATTCCACCCTCAGGAATAAAATTAGAGAGTTTAGCTAAGCAAGTTGCTAGTATTTTTTCTATAAAATTAGCTTTTACAATAAATCTGTGTTCATCGCGTAACAGAGCACCATCTGCTCCTAGTGAAGCTCGTTCTTCACGAATTTTAGCGTCTAAATCTTGGTCAAAAATAATGGTGTCTTTAGGAGTTTTTAGCAACTCTTGATATGGCTTTATTTTGTAAGGAACATTTGCATATACAAATAAATTTTTGGTAAAGAAGCTCTCTAACCTTCCAGGTTTATGATTGTTCATAAACTCTAAAAATTTCAGCAAGTAAATAATTTGATGATCTCCCCAATACCCAATATAAGACCAAGGGTCATCTGGTTCTATGGTTTCCCAGTCAAACCCTCCTTTTGTTACTCTGTATGGATTATAGCCATCAAAAGTAGTTGCATTTAAAAACTTATGAATCATGCTTTCAATAAACTCAGGATAAGAATGAGCTAAGGCTTCCCAGTTTTGAAAAATATCGCGCCAATTTCCTTCATAATCTAAAATTTTAGAACCGTCAACTTCATTTCTTGTATTGATTGAGAACTTATTCCAGGGCCTACTTGGGTCTCCGTGACGTCTACTAAATTTTAAAGGCATATACTCTAAACAAAGACGTCTAAAGTTTTTATCGGTATTATCGTAGGCTATTTTCTGAAGTTCAGAAAGAGAAAACATTTCTGGAAGTGTTGCTATAATGCCCTCTGAGGTGAAGGCTACTTTTGTATTTGCTTGTTCTAAATAGTTTTTAAAATCCCATTTTTCAATTTGATAATTATTATCAAAAATACCACCTCGCATAATGTTGAAGAGTGTATTTGCAAAATGACGAGTATCTTTTAAATTATCTGAAGAAACTTGAATTGCATCGGAAGCTGAGTTTAATTCAACAAGGCGTTTTGTTCCTAGATTAATATCATTATTCACCTTCTCTAACAAAGAAGAATCATCTCTAATTTGTTTTGATAGCTTGGCTATATTGGAGTGGTTTTGATGTACGTTGGCAACAATCATCCACTCTTTAGAAGCTCCTTTTTCTAGGAATATATCTGTAGTTAAGAAGTAAGCTCCTTTTTCTGCTTTAACATCTACCTCTTGTTCTAGAGATTTGCCCAATCTAAAATCATTCAGTTGAAGAGATGAAAGTAAATGCTTTGGGTTTTCCAAACCAAGAGACCAAACAATATTTGCTCTTAGAGCTTCACTTGCTTCTGCTTTATCTACCAATATAGCGCTTAACGCAAAAATTCCAAGACCTGTGGCTTCTTCAAGTTCATTTCGTTTATAGGCATCTACTAAATTACTTGATTGGTTTTGTTCATCAC
>OLID01000293.1_pt1 | contig 25013 bp, 26 predicted proteins | sample 1609361 | NCBI WGS metagenome assembly OLID01 (sample SAMN05416778, study PRJEB24817) | seawater metagenome | isolation source: Sea water | place: Canada:Atlantic | collected 2013-07
CGAGATTTCTGCCTGTCTCGTGGGCTCGGAGATGTGTATAAGAGACAGTTCTTCTTGTGACGATTTTTTCTAAGTCTCTTTTTACGTTTGTGAGTAGACATCTTATGTCTTTTTCTTTTTTTACCGCTTGGCATAATGTTATCTTATTTATGTTAAACTCTTTAAATACTTTTCGTGTGTGTTTTGAGAAAAAAAACACCCTCGTAAAATTTACGAGAGTGCAAAGATAGTAAATTCAAATTAAATATTGTTACCTAATTTGCTTTCTTTTTTAATTCACTTTTACATTTACTTTTACTTCTTCAACAAACGTTTTTGCTGGTTTGAATGAAGGGATATTGTGTGCTGGAATTATAATAGCAGTATTTTTAGATATGTTTCTTCCAGTTTTTTCCGCTCTCTCTTTAACAATAAAGCTTCCGAAACCTCTCAAATAAACATTTTCACCATTTGATAAAGATGATTTAATCGAAGTCATAAATGCTTCAACTACTTTTAATGCCTCAACTCTCTCTAATCCAGTTTCATCAACAATGTTTGAAACGATATCTGCCTTAGTCATATTCCTATTTTTTTATATAATTGTTTAATAACGAGCACAAAAATAGAGTTCTCTTTTTATTTAAAGCTTACTTTTGAAGCAAAAAAAAAGTTTTTTCCCTAAATGGACACTTTTACTCGATTAATTACTGATTGGTATCGACAAAATAAAAGAAATTTACCTTGGCGACACACATCGGATCCATATTTAATATGGATTTCCGAAATCATACTTCAGCAAACGCGAGTCGATCAGGGGATGAAATACTTTTTAAAGTTTAAAAAAAACTATCCTACAATAACTAGTTTAGCGAATGCGTCTGAAGATTCGATTCTAAACGATTGGCAAGGTCTTGGCTATTATAGTCGAGCAAGAAACCTACATTATACAGCAAAGTTCATTCGAGATAATTACGGCGGGATTTTTCCGTCTGTATACAAAGAAATAATTGCACTGAAAGGAATTGGCGAATACACGGCTGCCGCCATTAGTTCTTTTGCCTTCGGTCAAAATTACGCGGTTGTGGACGGTAATGTATTTAGATTATTGAGCAGAGTATTCAACGTTGACATGGCTATTGATACAAACGAAGGGAAAAAATACTTTCAATCTTTAGCCAACGAATTAATCGATCCAACTAACCCTGCCATCCATAACCAGGCAATCATGGAAGTTGGAGCTTTAGTTTGCACACCTAAAAAGCCGAATTGCTTAAACTGTCCTTTGTCTCATATGTGCCTCGCAAAAGCTAACAACACAATTCACGCACTTCCTGTTAAGGCAAAAAAAACAAAAGCAACTGAACGTTATTTTCATTTTTTAATCTTTCAAAATAATACTGAAATTGTTATCGATAAACGAATAGACAAAGATATCTGGCAGCACTTGTATCAATTCCCTTTAGTAGAGTCCGACTCATTTGCAACGCCCAATGTCGATTTTTTCAAATTAAATCACACCGTTTCAAAAGAAGTAAATCACCTATTGAGTCATCAAAAAATTAGAGCTAAATTTTACCATTTCAGTGCAATACCTGAAGAACTAAAAGACACGTGGATTAAGATACCAAAGGGCACAATTCAAAATTTTCCATTACCCAGAATTATTGATCGTTATTTAGAAAACAATGAGTATTGAAAAGAAATTTGTACATTTAATTTTCGTAAAGTAAAAATTACAAATGGCAGGAAGTGTAAACAAAGTAATTCTGATTGGTAATCTTGGAAAAGATCCGGAAGTTCGTCATTTAGAAAACGGTACTACTGTTGCTAATTTTCCACTTGCGACTTCAGAAAGTTATACAGATAAGACAACTGGTCAAAAAGTAGAGAATACTGATTGGCACGACATAGTTGTTTGGAGAGGACTAGCTGATGTTGTAGATAAATACGTGCGAAAAGGTCAGAAAGTTTATGTCGAAGGAAAACTGAAAAAAAGATCTTGGCAAGACAAAGATGGAAATACCCGTTACACAACAGAAGTTGTTGCAGATGAGTTAACTATTTTAACCCGACTTGAAAAGCCTGAAGGCTCTTCAGCACCCTATGACAATCAAGGAACTCCTGATCAACCTTCCAAAGTGGATGACATTATTAAAAATGACAAAAACGATTTACCGTTTTAATAAGCAAATATGAATAGTATAGAGCCTCCGAGTCTCATGCCCTTTGAAGGGGCTTTTTACGCTGGTTTTGGCACCATCGAACTAATTTTTATTTTCATTCTTTTTGGCTTACTCTTATGCTCAGCACTTGTTTCTGGGGCGGAAGCTGCATTCTTTTCTTTAAGTCCAGCCGACAAAGAAGATCTAAAAAATAAAGAAAACAAAAGTGCTAATTTTGTTTCAAACCTTCTTGATAAACCTAAAGACCTACTTGCTACGATATTAATAACTAACAATTTTGTTAATGTTGGGATAGTAATACTTTCAAGTTATTTACTGTCGGTTTTCTACCCGCCTTCTGTCGACAACAAAACAATTCATTTCATTATTGAAGTTGTCGCGATTACCTTAATATTATTGCTACTTGGAGAAGTTATTCCAAAAATTTATGCTACCAAAAACGCGCTAAGATTTGCTCTCTTGATGGGGAGACCACTCTTTTATTTAGATAGAACTCCTCCCGTTTCATGGATGCGATTGGGCTTGGTTGCAGGGACTCGTTTTATTCAGAGCAAGGCACGAAAAGCCAAAGTGAACATTTCGTCGGACGATTTAGAACAAGCCTTAGCATTGACGAAAGAATCTACGACTTCTGATGAAGATCATAAAATTTTAGAAGGGATAATCAAATTTGGAAACACTAAAGTTCGGCAGATAATGAAACCGCGAATGGATGTTCATGCAATTGAAATAAACGCAAATTTCGATGAAGTAATGGAAATTATTTTGGAAAGTGGACATTCACGAATTCCAGTGTACGAAGAAAGTTTTGATAAAATCCAAGGAGTACTTTTTATTAAAGATTTACTTCCTATCCTTGGAAAGACACATTCCACTGATTGGAAAGAACTTATTCGAAAACCTTTCTTTGTTCCAGAAAATAAAAAAATAGACGATTTACTAAAAGAGTTCCAAGAGAAAAAAGTTCACATCGCACTGGTTGTTGATGAATATGGCGGTACGAATGGAATTGTGACCTTAGAAGATGTTTTAGAAGAAATTGTAGGTGATATTACTGATGAATTTGATGTTGATGAGTTGGTTTACACAAAAATAGACGATACGACTTATTTATTTGAAGGGAAAACAACACTGATTGATTTTTGTAAAGCTCTACAAATCGACGAAAAAGAAATGTCTTTTGATAGTAAGATGACTGAAACACTTGGCGGGTTTATTATTGAAAATGCTGGAAGAATACTAAAAAACAATGAATTTATTCTAGTTGGAGATATCAAATTGATTGTAGAGTCGAGTGATAAAAAACGAATTAAAATGGTTAAGGCCATTCAAACAAGCGGTTTATGAAATATTCAATTTTAATTCTAGTTGCCATTCTATTAGTTGGATGCGAAGAAGAAATCAACATTCCTAAGCCTCCAACCTATTTGCGTTTAGAGCTTCCTGATCATGAATATAAATTGTACACTGATAACTGCCAATATCAATTCGAAATTGCTAAAAGTTATACAGTTAAAAATGTTTCTGATGAAAACGGTGAAACATGCCACAAAGATATTGACTTAGGAAAACTGAATGGATCAATTCATATGTCATATATTGACATGGTTGAACCACTTTCAACTTATGTAAATTATGTGAACGACAAAATTGATGAACACAAAGTTAAAGCAACAGGAATCGAAGATTATCGAATATTAAAAAGTGATAAAAAAGTGTTTTGCACATTTTTCGAATTAAAAGGAGATGTTGCTTCCCCATTTCAATTTTACATCACAGATTCCACATCTAAGTTTGTGAGTGGTGTTGTGTATTTCAATTCAACTCCAAATTATGATTCCATTCGACCTTCACTTGACTATTTAAAAATAGATCTTGAACATATGATTGAAAAGTTCGAATGGAAAAAGTGAATCGCGTTTTTTTGAGTCTGGGAAGTAATATTGAGAGCAGGCTTGACCATTTAAGAAAAGCAATTCAACAAATTGAAACCAATATAGGTCGAATAATTTCCTTGTCTTCAATCTACGAAAGCGAGGCAGTTGGATTTAGTTCTGAAGTGACATTTTACAATATGTGTTTGGAATTAGAAACGAAACTTACTCCTGGCCATCTCCTTCAAAAAACACAAGAAATTGAGCTTGCGATTGGAAGAAAAAACAAAACAATTGATACGTATGAATCGCGAAAAATTGATATTGACATCATTTTTTATTCAAACGAACGAATTGAAACTGAATCGCTTTCTGTTCCGCATATGCAGTATATGAATCGAAAATTCGTCTTAATGCCGCTGTGTGAAATAGATGAGACAATAATAGATCCGAATAAAGGCATTAGCATTCGAGAAATCTTGCTGAAATGCCCTGATAATTCAATCGTAAAAAGAACAAGCTTAGCTATATAAATCTTTTATTAAATCATGAAATTATCACTTGTTTTATGATTTTTTTGTGTATTATTGCATCTTTAAACCTGAAATAGAATTTATTATAAACATCCTATGAAAAAGAATAACGTTAAAGTTTTAACCCTTATTGCCCTTGCTGGTACAATGGCTACGGGATGTCAACTATTAAAAGATGTTGACTACACAGTAACTCCTGATCCATTAGAAATGCATGGAGATTCTGTAAGAGTAAAAGTAGATGTAATTTTCCCAGAGAAAGCATTGAACAAAAAAGCGATTGTTGATATTACTCCTTCTGTTGGAGACGTAGCACTTAAGCCGGTTCGTGTTCAAGGTGAAAAAGCAACTGGAAACGGAAACGTTATTGCTTACAAAGCTGGTGGAACAGTTACTTATACTGATGTCGTAGTTTACCATCCTTCGATGGAAGCTTCAGGATTATTTGTTGAAGGTAAAATCTACAAAGGAGAAAAAGAAAAAGATCAATTAGAAAAAACAAAAATTGCTGACGCAACTATTGTAACTCCTTTCTTGGTGAATAAAGATTTCAAGGTAATTATTGCTAAAGATGCTTTCAAACGTGTTACTGAAGAAACATTTGGTGCTCAAATCAACTTCGACAAAGGTCGTTCGGTTGTTAAGCCAGGTGAATTAAAGCAAGATGATGTAAAAGCATACCAAGCTTTTTTAGCTGCTGCTCAATCAAATCCTAAGCAAGCAATTAAATCAATTAACATGACTGGTTTTGCTTCTCCTGAAGGTGAAGAAGACAAAAACAATTCATTATCTACTGATAGAGCTGCAGCTGGTAAAGAGGCAGGTTTGAAAATCGCTAAAACTGCGAAAAACGAAGCGGCTTCTGGTGAAGTTTACAACATGTCAGGAAGTGGAGAGGATTACAATGGATTTAAAGCATTGTTGTCTGCTGATACTAAAATGAACGAAGATGATAAAAACTTAGTTTTACGTGTTCTTGAAACAATTAGTGGTTCTGCAGAGCGTGAGCAAGCAATGAGAGATATGGGTAAAACATTCTCTTACCTTGATAAAAACGTCTTCCCTGAATTACGTAGAGTTGAGATGAAAATTGTTTACGATCAAACTGGATATTCTGATGAGGAATTAAAAGCGTTGACTGTTTCTAAACCAGATACATTAAAATTAGAAGAGTTGTTATTTGCAGCTACATTATATTCTGATTTAAACGAGCAATTAAGAGTTTACAAGATTGCTGAGAAAAACTTCCCACAAGATTATAGAACTTCAAATAATGTTGGTGCAGTTTTATACATGCAAAATAAAGTTGCTGAAGCTAAAGCTCAATTTGAGAAAGCGAACGGAATTAAAGATAACCCAATCTCTAAAAACAACTTAGGTGCTGTTGCTGGAGTGAATGGAGATCGTAAAAAAGCAAAAGAGTTATTAGGACAAGCGAATGGTGCAGGTTCAGAAGTTAATTACAATAAAGGGATATTGAACATCCAAGATGGTAAATATGCTGATGCTGTATCTAATTTAGGTTCTGACGCTTCATTCAACAAAGCTTTAGCTGAGTTATTAAACGGATCAGCTGCTTCTGTTAACGGAACAATTGATGCATCTGCTGATAAAGATTCTGCTCAAGGTGCATACCTTAAAGCAGTTGCTGCAGCACGTCAAGATAACTTACAAGGTGTTGTTGGAAGCTTAACTTCTGCAATTTCTAAAGATGCTTCTTTCAAAGCTAAAGCAGCTAAAGATCGTGAGTTTGTTAAGTATTTTGAAAATGCTTCTTTCACTGCATTGGTGAAATAAACTAGATATTCTATTTCGAAAATCCCGCCAGTTTTCTGGCGGGATTTTTTTGTGTTATTTTTTCTTTAAATCTATATTAATTGTTAATAACTCGACAAATCAACCTGCTCAATACTAAACCGTTTTAACAATTGAAAACTTTAATTTAAATGTTAAATCCGTGGGATATAGGGAGCTTCATGTGTATAACTAGACCATGTTATTGTTTGAGAATCCTAATTTCAATTGTAAATTTGATGAAACACCAAGCTAAAACAAATGAAATCTGCACTCATCGTTTTCATCCTTTTTTTATCTACTTCTATAAAGTCTCACGCGCAACTTATAATTTCTGAATACTTAGAAGGACCTAGTAACGATAAATGTATTGAAATTTACAACACTTCCGCAGCTCCAATAAACTTAGCAGGTTATAATCTTAAACTTTATTTTAATGGAAGCTCATCTGCTGGTAGCACAGTTAATCTATCAGGTTCGATTGCCTCATGTGGTACATATGTAATTTGCAATTCCTCAGCTTCTCAAGCAGGTGGAGCCAATCTTACTTCAGGCGGTTTGACCTTCAATGGAGATGATGCTGTGGGACTATATAACGGCTCAACTTTACTCGATCTTTTTGGAAATATTGGCGATGATCCGGGAACTGAATGGACTGGAGTTGGTAACGGAACAGCAGATGATGGTTTCACTAGAAATGTGAATTATTGTACTGGAGTAACAACAGACCCAACAGGAACAGGTGTGTCTGGATTTACAACTTTCACTGCCGGAAATTGGACCTCTGTTGGAATGTCAGGTGCTACTTTAGGATCACACACAAGTAACTGTGGGGCATGCGGTTCTGTAACAAATACAATTACGATTAACTCGGTTTCAAGCTTAAGCTATGGCGTTGATTGTACAACTGGTGCAACCGGTACGGTAAACATCACTACTACTGACGTATTTACCGCGGGAAACATTTATACGGTAGAATTATCTGACGCATCAGGTTCGTTCGCGTCTCCGACGTCAATTGGTAGCTTGGCTTCAACATCAAATGGTCCACTAAACATCAATTATACAATACCAGCGGGAACGGCAACTGGAAGTGGGTATAGAATAAGAGTAATTTCGAGCGCTCCAGCTGTGACTTCGCCCGATAATGGCTCTGACATTACAATTACACTTTCGGGAGGCCCATGTGTTCTTCAACCCCCACACATGACCTCCGTGATTATTAACTCATGCAACCCAACATGCTCCGAAGGTCATAACGAAATTGTTTTTGGTAGTTCAGGTGGCTATTCCATAGATGTTACTGTATCCAACTTTAATTTTGAATATGGTTCAAATCCATCTCCTGCAGCAAATACAGATTATACAGACGTATTGGTAAATAATGCAACCAGAATTAGCGAATTAGACGCAGCAGCTGGCTGTCCTGGTCTTTTTATAGATGCCGTGGGAACAACTATACCTCCCAACGCAAGTTGGATGTTGGCTTATACTGACATTTGCGAAGAAGCACTTGATTGGACGGGACTTTGTGGTGCAGGACCTATTTATGTGATTTTTCAAAATGATCCGAGTTGGATGACAAGTGGAAATTTCGTCAACGGAAGTAGTGGAATGAGATATTTGAACACAACAATTACTACAACTTCATTAGATGTCTTCGATATTGACTATAATTTTGACTCCGGCATTTCATCTGCTTCAGATGATGGGTCTTTTGTACAATACAATTCCAGTGGTGGAGCCCCAGTTATGTATGGAGATGATGATTGTATGCTAAGTCCTGTTGTACTTCCTATTGAACTTTATTCGTTCACCGGTCAACTAATTGATCGTCAATCTTATTTGTACTGGACAACATTGTCAGAATTCAATTTCTCTCACTTTGAAATATATCACGGGACGGATGTCACTTCCTTTTATAAAATTGGATCTGTAGGAGCTGCTGGAAATACCAATATGACACAAGATTATAGAATGATTCATCCGAATCCGGTGCCAGGTGTAAATTATTACCGCTTGTCTGCAATTGATCACGATGGAACTTCACGAAATCACGGAATAATCGCTTTAAAACTAGATATTCATTTTGCATACTTTAACGGCAACGCCATTGTATTGGATTCGCCATACGCTGTAGAAATTTACAACTTACAAGGTCAGCTAATTGCTGAATCTTCGGATAACATCAAAATTCCTTTCCACCACAAAGGTATATTCTTTATAAGGGAATTAAACTCGGGGATTACGCAAAAAATTGCAATTCAATAATTTGCCAAATAGATCTGTTCAGCTTGTCCCGGAGTTGGAATAAATTCGGATTCGCACTTTAATACTTCTATGTCCATTATAGTAGAATAGCCAGAACGAGAGATTATTTTTTGAGCAGAAAGTATTATTTCATCCTGCTCTTTCCAGCTGCCTGTGACTTTTTGAATGTTATTTGGAACATTCAAATCTTCATTGCAAATTACAATAAGTGTTTCATTCCCACTCTTTGAGCAAACCTCATCAATCAATTGTTGGGCATAAATTTTTGGACCGCTCGCAATTAAAATTGTTTCAGACTTTTTTAGTGTATTTTCAATATCGTATAACATAAAGCGTGAATATATCCCAATGTATTCGATCTTGTTTTCACTCTTTGTGCGACTTAACTTTCCAGCCAAACTCGAATTTGAATAGTCCATTATCCAAATGGAATCAAACTGAAACATTAGCTTTCTATGTACTGAATTTATTGCTCCTTGATACCATTTTACTGGTAAATTAAATTGATGAGTTATAAAAATAGATGGGATTCTTTTCGATCTAAATCCATATCGATGATCCGAAATAACTACATCAATAGAATAATCGTTCACAAAAGATTCAACTTCTTCCTTTTCATTCGTCATACGCCTTTGCAAGGCCGAGAAACGTTTTGTTAAATCCCAACCAAACCTTCCTTTTCCACCAAATTCGAAAGGATATTCAACATGATCTATAAAAACGATTGAATCGAAATATTCGCGATACACTTTCTTTTGACTTTCAGAACAAGCAATATGAATTTTATTTCCTTGAAGAATCAGTTGATGAATCAAACCGATAGAACGTGAAACATGACCCATTCCCCAATTTAAAACGGAAATTAATACTCTCTTTTCTATGATTTCCTGTGGAAGCATCATTGTAAAGATACAAACTCCTTTTGATAAAGATTTTAACCAATTTTAGAATTAATTTGATTGTCATTCCCAACTTTGCTTCTATCTTTAACGTTCATAACAATATACCGATGTGAAAACATCAATTTAAGGTAGAAAAATTAGAATTTATGTTTGATAACAACGAATTTAAAAAATACGCTACGAAGCACATGGGGCTTAGCAGCATGCATGTAGAAAGTTATATTGAATCTTCTGTAACTCCTTACATTATTGAGGAACGTCAATTGAATATGACACAAATGGATGTTTTTTCTCGTTTAATGATGGATAGAATTATCTTTTTAGGAACAGGAATTAATGATCAAGTTGCCAATATCATCAACGCTCAATTGTTGTTTCTGGAGTCAGTTGACAACAAAAAAGACATTCAAATTTACTTAAACTCACCAGGTGGTTCAGTTTATGCTGGTTTAGGAATTTACGATACAATGCAGTACATCAATCCAGATGTTGCTACAATTTGTACAGGAATGGCCGCTTCAATGGGTGCTGTTTTATTATGTGCTGGAGCTGAAGGAAAACGTTCGGCATTAAAGCATTCACGTGTTATGATTCACCAACCATTAGGTGGAGCGCAAGGACAAGCGTCTGATATAGAGATTACTGCGCGTGAGATTCAAAAATTAAAGAAAGAGTTGTACGATATTATCGCTACACACTCGAAACAAGATTATGACAAGGTTTGGGCTGATTCTGATAGAGATTATTGGATGACTGCTGGAGAAGCAAAGGACTACGGAATGGTAGACGAAATTTTGCTTCGTAACCCTAAATAAAGTACTTTTGTATTAACTAAAAAGCCCTAAACCATTGGTGAAGGGCTTTTTTGTCAACTTAAAATTATGGCGAAGAAAGAAGCTGGTTGCTCGTTTTGTGGAAGACCTCGTGAAGAGGTGGGAATGCTAATTGCTGGAGTGTCAGGTCACATTTGTGAAAACTGTGTTACACAAGCGCATTCTATTGTAAAGGAAGAGGTTGTTCAAACGAACACCAATGAACATATTACAAATTTATTAAAGCCCGCTGAAATTAAAAGCAAGTTGGATGAATACGTAATAGGTCAAAATGATGCAAAAAAAGTGCTTTCAGTTGCCGTTTATAACCATTACAAACGACTGAATCAGCCTGAATCCAAGGACGACGTAGAAATTGAAAAATCGAATGTTATTTTAGTTGGACGAACAGGAACTGGAAAAACCCTATTAGCAAAAACAATTGCGAAGATGTTGAATGTTCCATTTTGTATTGCTGATGCTACAGTTTTAACTGAAGCAGGTTATGTTGGAGAAGATGTCGAAAGTATTCTTTCTCGTTTACTACAAGCTTCTGACTACAATGTAGCCGCTGCCGAAAAGGGAATTGTATTCGTTGATGAAATTGATAAGATTGCGCGGAAAAGTGATAATCCATCAATAACAAGAGATGTTTCTGGTGAAGGCGTTCAGCAAGCACTTTTGAAATTGCTAGAAGGAGCAAGTGTAAACGTTCCACCACAAGGAGGTCGTAAACATCCTGAACAAAAAATGATTTCTATTGACACCAAAAACATTCTTTTTGTTTGTGGAGGTGCATTTGATGGAATCGAAAAGATAATTGCAAGTCGTGTAAACAGACAAACAATAGGTTTTTCTTCCTCAACTGAAGAACGAATTGAAAAAGAAACTTTGTTGAAATACATCAATCCAACGGATATTAAAACCTTTGGTTTAATACCTGAGTTAATCGGTCGTTTCCCAGTTTTGACATATCTTGAACCACTTGATGCAGATGCATTACGTCGAATTTTAACGGAGCCTAAAAATGCATTGGTAAAACAATACATTCGTTTGTTTGAATTGGATGGAATTGATTTAAAATTCGATGCAGATGTACTTGATTTTATCGTTGAAAAAGCGCTAGAATTTAAACTGGGAGCACGTGGATTACGTTCCATTTGCGAGGCTATTCTTAACGAAGCAATGTATGATTTACCGTCTAAAAACGAAAAACAATTCAGAGTAACAATTGATTATGCTCAAGCGCAGTTCTCTGGATCTAAAATGGCAAAATTAAGGGTTGCTTAGTTAAGTTTAAACTTACCGTACTTAATTACAGACCCTTTCGCGGTAAACAGTTTTTCGTAATGCATTTTGATGTGAAAAATATCGCGTGTTACTTGATCTATTTTCTCTGGTATCATCGTATCAATGAAATACACCCTTGTTGGAACATACCACAATCTTCCCCATAAATTTTGTAGAAATAAACCCCATCATGAACAGGCATTAAACTTGTTGAAGTACCATCCCAATTGGTGTTTGTATTATCTAAGCTGATAACTCGATTTCCCCATCGATTGATGATATCCATTTTCCAATTTGAACAATTGAACACTTGAAACTCAAAAACATCATTAATGCCATCATTGTTTGGTGTAAATACGTTGGGAATGTTTGCAAAACCCGCCATTTTTGTAATTGATACATCGTCAATAAAAAAATAATCTCCAGCCAAGGTCAAGTTTCCCCAAAAAGAAGTGTCACATGGTTCTACATAAGTCATACTTAATGAATCTTGATAATTACCAATCACAACATACTTTTCACTCCCATTTGCAAGATAAGTCATTTCTATTTTTTGCCAAATTGCCGTGTCAATGTAATAAGTAGAGATATCATTTATAGCATCTGGAATAACATCTGTTAACCATAACGTACTTGGATCAGTTAATTTTGAAGGAAAAAACTTAATTCCGAACTCACTGGCTGAACAAGATGTAGTATTTCCGGACACGAAAAACTCGACTTTATAAAAAGTGTTTGGTACTAATGTTGAAGTTAGTTTGTTCTGAATATACTCACGGTAACTGTATAGACTTCCAGCGTTAATAAGTATTGAAGCCATATTACTCCCGGTTTTTGGATATTGCCAATAAGCTCCTAAACTAGGCGGGACGTTATTTCCAACTATCGGGTTTTGACACCACAAATCACTGCTGCTCGCAATGGGATTTGACCATCCAATGCATCCCGACCATTCAAAAACATCAAAACCAATTCCCGCAGGTGCTCCATAACAGGAATCAATTTCTTCAAAACTACCATTTGTAATTAAGTTTTCTTGTGCAGAAACATTTAACGTTAATAAGATAATGAGTATGTTAACAAGGTATTTCACTAATACGATTTGATTTTAGACTGAGATTTTAATATTTGTAAAAATTCATCAGCCATTAAAATTAATTGTTTTCTTGATGACGGCAAGTTTTACCTATACGACAAACGAAAGCGTGTATTGTTCATTTCCCTTAAAGATGAAAATACAGAGTTAGTAGTTGGTTTTCTGGGTTGTAGATAGTAGTATTTATGTTCTAAGTAAAGATAAAACACATAATTGGTAAAGTCAACGCGTAGAAATACCCATTATTTTGCGGAAAATATCTTTTTTATAATCTCAAAAAACGCTAAATACATCAACAATTCGCAGCGCTGGATTTACCTTCGGTGCTACTGTGGACTTTAATTAATCTTAAACTTACAATACTTAATTACAGACCCTTTAGCTGTAAACAGTTTTTCGTAATGCGTTTTGATGTGAAAAATATCGCGTGTTATTGGATCGATTTTCTCCGGTATTTCTCCGTATAAATCCCACGTTAATTCAAGGCATTCGTAGTTCTGCGTTTTGATTTGTTCTTCAGTATATTCAAATAGCAAGTCACTGTCTGTTTTCATGTGAACAATTCCACCTGGTTTTAAAATCTTTCTATATCGTTCAATAAATGGTGGAGAAGATAAGCGTTTGTTCTCTTTTTTCGGCTGAGGATCTGAAAATGTCAACCAAATTTCATCAACCTCATTCGGTTCGAAGCAATCGGTTATAAAATCAATTTTTGTTCGCAAGAAAGCTACATTTTGCATCTTATCATTCAATGCTTCTTCTGCACCAATGAACATACGTGCACCTTTAATATCAACGCCAATAAAGTTCTTATCGGGAAAGTGTTTTGCCAATCCAACAGAATATTCTCCTTTCCCACAACCCAGTTCTAAAACAATTGGATTGTCATTTTTAAAATGATTACTTCTCCATTTCCCCTTCATCGGTGAAACCTCACCAATCACTGGCTCATAAAAATTATCGAACGATTTTACAGCAGCAAATCTTCTTATTTTATCCTTTCCCATTATATGCGTATGCGTATTGATTTTTTTCCTTGAACCACGAAATACAACCCTTTTTCCACCCCTGCTCTTTCAATAATTAGTTTATTTGTGGGGGCAATAACACGAATTATTCGACCTGACAAATCAACCAATTTAGCGCTGGTTCTACTATCTGAAATAATTTCAAAATGAGTCTCAAATTCTTTTACTTGAAAACTGACTGAGTGTTCATCCGCTGTAGACAGTGTATTATTCTCAATCATATACGTTTGGGACTTTACAGTTTGAGTCGAATCCATACCTCCACAAATTACCCAACGGTTGTTCGATAGTTTTGCGATACCACGTAAGTCCATTATTCCAAACGGCTGATTATCTTCATCAACATATTGTTGCGAATTAGCTTTGTAATGTATAATTCTTGCAGATGGTGCTACTCCACCCGAACCATTGTACGCAATGCCGTTGTAATTATAGGAAACACTTGAGCCTCCAACCCAAAATACGATTGAGCCATCACCACTGCAAGCAGAACGATATCCGTTAATGCCTGAGGCGGACTCAAACGGCAACCATGTTATATCCGTCGGATCCATCGGATTAATAAATCCTTTTCTCAAATAATTTCGCGCACCGAATGAACCTCCTGAAGCACCACCGTGATAATAAATTGTATCTCCAATGATATGTCCTGAAGCTCCAAAAGCCGTATAATAAAAATCGTTTGGAGTCGATGTTCCAACCTGCCACGTGTCAAATGAAGGGTCGTAAATTTGAACATTCGGCACATTGCCTGAATTACTCCAACCCGTAACAACAAAGATTAAGCTGTCGTTGTAAACACATTGAACATGATCGTCAATAGGAACTGGGATCGGTGATCCATCGGGCTCATAAGCGTCTGTTTGAGGATTGTAGACATGTACTTTATTCGATGAAATTTCATTCCCATTTGAATACACATGGTAACCTCCAAGAATGTATATTTTATCTTTAACAAATGATGCTCCAGCAGCAATTTTTGTCAACGCATCAGGCAAAGGGTCAATCTCTTCCCAAGTATTTGTGGAGACTGTATATTTGAACGATCTTAAATGAATATCGGCATACGTTTTACCCGTTCCGATTCCTCCAAAAGAATAAACGAATTCATTTCCTCCAACAATCGCTTCACAAACAGCATTGTTTGAAGTTGCAAAAGGCATAGCTTCCATTTCAGTCCATTGCCAAGTTTGGCAAACTCCGTTTAAAGTGACGAACACTAAAAATATGCTATTTATTAATTTCGACATAATAACCTGTATGTGTTCGCACGTTAAATACTTCTCCTCCTTCGAAAATCAAGTACTGACCTTTAATTCCTTTTAAAACTCCTTCTACGATAGGTGTTTTTTCAAACGAACGGCTTTTTACCTTTGAAGGATATTCCAACACTGGATAATTCAAGTCAATAATTTCATCGTTCTCAGAAAAGTAATCCAAAATATCATTAGGTAAATGCTCTTCTAAACTCCATTTCTCCTCCACCAGATCAATGGATTCATCAATGTCGTTCTTCAACATTTTTTGCCAATGTGTTTTATCGGTAAAAAATTCTTTCAAGGCAATCTCTATCCTTCCCGCTTCGTAACGGTTTGGTACTTCTGCTAAACGAATAGCACTTGTTGCACCTTGATCAATCCAACGAGTTGGAATTTGTTGAACCCGAGTAATTCCAACTTTTACCGCACTAGACGCTGCCAAATACACAATATGTGGCTGATTGTGATGCTTTTCTTCCCATTCAGGATCTCTTCCTTCTCCAAGGTGCGCTCTACATAACTCAGGGCGCAAGATACACTCGGCCGATTCTGGAGCGGAAATAAAACAGGTGTAACAAAATCCTTGACCGAATGACTTTTTGGTAATCTTACCGCAAGAACAACAATTTATTTGTCCATTCCATTCAAGTCGAATTGATTTGCCAATGTATTCATTCATGTGCACTTTTTCGGAAAGCTTCAAATAATACTCTATTTGATTGCCCAATTGTGCTGACATTTTTGATAGATTTCCCTGCGCCATGAATTTTATTGTTCTGGAAGAATTTCCATTTTTTCAGCGAAGTGATAGCAATAATCTCTTAAATCTTCACTTATATTTGCCTCTCCTGTTGCACGTTCAAATGTATCAGCCAATGTCAGTAATGTTTGATGGAAAAACTGTTTCATTTCTTCAATTGACATTTCCTTTGTCCAGAGATCAATTTTCATCGTGTTATTATCCTTTGGATCCCACACCGACATTAAAAATGCTTTGGTTTCTTGATTCGATACAGAACCATCTGGAGCTGTCCAATTCATTCGAATCGGCACATTGTTCGAATTCAATCCAACTTTTACAGAAATCTCTGACGTTTTTACAATTTTATCTTCCATCTTAATCTATTTCGTATGCTTGTAATATCTCGTTATAAGGTAATTTAATTAATTCCGAAACTGAAATATCATTTTGTTCCATGTATGAATGTATCATTCTCCAACCAATAAACTGACCTAATCGATCCGGACTTTCTTGACTTGGTAAGCCAGGCGTAAAAGGTCCTTCATTAAGCATGTTCATTGTTGTTTTTTCATCGATTTTGAAAAGTAGGTTTTCATCTACCAAGTATTTCCAAAACGTATATTCGTTATCCAAGGCCCATTGGTAATCTTCCTTTGAGTAGCGTAAAATTAATGACGGATCTTCATTCGGAAAAGCCGCCTCAGTCAAATACATTATTTTTCCTGCACGAACAATGTGCTCGGCCAGTGTACCGCTAACTTCCTCGAGGTAATGTGTTTCTATCCAACCTGCTAATACATCACGTTCCAAATACTGTTTGTCCATGGCCTTTTTCATCCAATCAAAATAGAATTGCGACGGCAATCGTTTAACGATTTCATTGGTTTCACCCAAAAAACGTTCTAAACCAATTCCAATTTCAGTCTCAGTGCAAAATACCCCAGAATTGAACAAAGCATTTAAATACACAATGTTATTCGGTTGCTTTCCTTTCGGAAAATGGTATTTTAAATGACTAAATCCATCACTAATTTTTCTTTCTATCTCTTTTTTATTTTTGAATTCTTGTTGGATATATTTTTCCAACCGTTGAATGGTTGTATCGCTTCTAAAGAGCATTACCAAACTATAGAATGTGCTATCGTCCACATCTCCAAATTGCAGGCAATGACCAATTTCGTATGCATATATATTTTCGATATCCTTTTTAAACTCATTGTGCCTTTTCATCAATTGGTTGGAGTCCGAATAAAACAATGTTGAATCAACATTTACAAATGTCAAATCAGTTTTAATTCCGTCAATTGAAATATCCAACGGATTAGATGTACAAGCCGTAAGGAACAAAAGCAAAATGAAGGAGAAAGATATATTTCTTGATATCATATATATTCTTTAATTTCGTAGTCAAAAGTACTCAAAACAAAAGAAAACTGGAATTTTTAAACAGTATTTTAAAACGTAGAAAATGAAAAGAATTATCGCGGGAGTTTTAATCTTAAGCTCAATATTTCAAGTAAACGCTCAGGAGGCAGCTGACAAAAAGGTTCAAGCAGGATTGGTTTTTGGCTATGGAATGGCATTCCAAAAAATGGAAACTAAATATCTTGAAACGAATGGAATTGGTAGTGATTTAACAATTGGAGCCAATTTGAATTATGGTTTCAATGAAAATATTGGATTAAATGTAGGTATTGAATTTGATTTTGAAACGTTGAAATATAAGGCAGCAGGAGATTACAACTTAATTCCTGGAGACAAAAATCTATATTATGCATACAACGACAGTAAAATAATAAGTGCCGATTCTTATGATGGATCGCAAAGCCTATTTCAACTGCTGGAAAGAAAGCAAAAACCAATTTACTTAACTATACCGACTATGGTTTTATTTAGGACTAAATTTATCGGTTATTTCCGCTATTTCGGGAAATTTGGTTTGAAAACAAGTTTCTTATTGGGTAATAAAATAAACGATGAGGGATTTGCTTTAAATTCTACAACACCAGCTACAGTGGTAGAAAACAGCAACATGACCGCTAAAAACGAATTGTTCTTTGTAAAATCATCTGTTGGGTTATCAGGTGGTGCTGAATGGAATTTCGTTGGTTCTACTAGTTTAATGGCTGAGATAGGATATTTCTATGGATTTGTTCCATTGTATTACAACAAGAAATCAGAAGACCGCTATTTGTTTAATCCAATAGAAGGAAATATAAATAACAGTGCAAAACAAAGTCAATTGATGTTCAAATTGTCAATTTTGTTTTAATAGATTGAAGCGCAAGGAAATTTCTGAGTTCATTACTTCTTGGCTGGATGATTATTGCAATCGTGCGCACCAAGATGGTTTTATCGTTGGTATATCCGGGGGAATTGACTCTGGAGTTACATCAACTTTATGCGCATTAACTGGAAAAAAAGTTATACTTCTTAGCATGCCAATTCGTCAAACAAATGCCGAATATACGCGCGCAATGAACCATATAACTGATTTAAAATCGCGCTTCCCAAATGTATTGTCTTTTGATATTGATTTAACAGAAACCTTCACCACATTTGAAAAGTGTATGCCATTTGATCTGGAAGAAAATCATTTGGCAATGGCCAATTCTCGTGCGCGTTTGAGAATGACTACACTGTATGCCTTGGCTCAAGCTAATCGCTGCTTAGTCGCTGGAACGGGAAATAAAATTGAAGATTTTGGCATTGGGTTTTATACAAAATATGGCGATGGTGGAGTGGATTTGAGTCCTATTGCAGACCTAACGAAAACCCAAGTCAGAGAAATTGCACAAGAAATTGGAGTGATTCAGGAAATCATTGACGCCAAACCGACAGATGGTTTATGGGAAGATGGTCGAAGTGACGAAGATCAAATAGGCGCTTCATATCCTGAATTGGAATGGGCAATGGAATTTACAGGTGATGAGTCTTCAATTTCAGATAGGCAAAAAGAAGTTCTAGCCATTTACCGGCGATTGAATAAAATCAACAAACATAAAATGGAACCGATACCGGTTTGCTTAATTCCGAAGGAGTTATTAATCGATAATTGATAGTTCTTCTGGTAAAATCAAAATCCTTTGAACCAACTGCACTGTGAACGCTTGATCTTAATTAATTTGCACCTATCAAGCTTCAGGCGCTAATCTCAATACAATTCCATCTATAGAATCATTCAAATGAATTTGACAGCCCAAACGACTATTTGATTTTACGAAAAATGCTTGATCTAGCATGTCTAACTCGTCATCACTTTGTTCAGGTAAATCGGTCTCTGATTCCAAGTAACACTGACAAGTAGCGCACATGGCCATTCCCCCACATTCTCCTAAAACAGGCAAATCGTAAGCCTTACACAATTCCATGATATTCATATTCATATCGGTTGGTCCTTGTAATTCGTGACTAACTCCTTCTCGATCAATTATTGTTACTTTAATATCTTCCATTCAAATAAATTGTTGTAAAAATACGCTTTCAATTGTAAATTCGAAGTGATTCATTCCCGTTCCATGCCGTTTGATATTGCCTTAGACCAAAATCGGACCCAGCGATTGGAGAACCATCGTATAATGAAAAAACTGCCCCATTACAATCATCTAACAATTGCAAATAGTTATTTACTTCATCAGGATACAACGGTGTTGCACAAACTCCATCAATATCTGCTGGTGAATGCCGATCAAACGCAACGAAATCATCAACTCCTCTGTGGTACACAATAATACCTTTAGAACCACCATTCACATAGCACCAACCTCCTACTCCCATTAACGCTGAGTAACTAGGAAGCGTCATATTAATGTTATAATCAAATGGTATGCTTGGAACCGGATGGTTTTTATTTTTTCCACAAGATGAAATTAAAGATCCTGCCAGCAAAATAAAAATAAATAGTACTTTCATTGCGTTAGTTGTATAAGACTCAAAGTTATGAAGTTTAGAACGATTTTTAGCGTGTTTTTATTGTTGATTGCATTTAGCTTTCAAAATTGTGGTACATCAAAAAAAATAAAAAACCCGGAAAGTGTTGAAGAGGCTGAAGCTCAATTAGCAAAAAAAGCGAAAGCTGACGCCAAGGTGGCCAAGAAAGCCCAAAAGGAATCACAAAAAAGATATTGGAGTATGCAATCCAAAGAGGCGAAAAAATCAGTAAAGAAAAATTTAAAACGTCAAAAAAAGCTTGCTAAAAAGCGAAACAAAGGTTAATCCATTTCCATTAGTCCTTCGGTAGCTTCTTCCCAAAGAGCCATTTGTTGATCCAATTCACTTTTTAATTTTTCATACTCTGCTAAAGATTTATTCGTGGTTTTCTCATCCGAATAATCCATTTCGAGAAGTACGAGGTCCATTTTTTCTATTTCCTTTTCTAAAGCTGAAATGCGTTCTTCTGATCGGCTGACTTGGTTTTGATATTTATTTTTAAGTCTTTTAGCTTCTTTCTTTTCCTCATATGACAATTCAACAACTGGCGCTTTAACATCCTCTTTTTTTACTTGAACTTCCTGCTTTTCAATTGGTTTATTGCCATCCAATTGCATCAACTCCATTTTACGTTTCAAGAATTCTTTCACGCCAAAATGATGAATTTTCAATGACTTATTTTCAATATCCCAAATACGATTTGTCAGGTTGTCGAGAAATTCTCTGTCATGCGAAACTACGATGAACGTTCCTTCATAGTTTTTTAATGCACTTTTTAAAACCTCTTTACTCTGAATATCTAAATGATTCGTTGGCTCATCCAGAATTAAAAAATTTGAAGGACTCAATAACAATTGACACAACGCCAATCGCGTTCTTTCTCCACCAGATAAAACACCAACTTTCTTATCAACATCCTCTCCTCGGAACAAAAATGCTCCTAATACCTGGCGTAAACTTTTTCGAATTTCATCTTTGGCAATCTCATCAACTGTTTCGTAAACGGTTTTGTCTTTATCCAGTGACTCAGCTTGATCTTGTGCAAAATAAGCAATATTAACATTGTGTCCATACACAACCTCACCTTCGCCTTCTATTTTGCCCATTATTTGTTTCAACAACGTAGACTTTCCCATTCCGTTCGCACCAAGTAATGCAATTTTCTCGCCACGCCCCACGGTTAAATTAACCTCTCGGTAGAGAAGCTTATCACCATATGCTTTGCTCATTCCCTCCATTTGTAATACCCATTTTCCGGGTTGTACACTTAATGGAAAATTAATTGACATCCCAGCAATAGTGTCGTTATCCACTTCTATACGTTCTGTCTTCTCAATTTTTTTGATTAACGATTGAGCAAATGCCGCTTTATTTTTCTTTGCTCGGAACTTATTAATGAGTTCTTCAGCATGCTTAATATCTTTATCCTGTTGCTTTTTAGCTCCCGCTAAACGCTCCAATTCTTCAGCTCGAACTTCTTTGTACTTCGTGTAGGAATAAGCAAAATCTAACACTTTTCCTTTTGATATTTCAAGTGTACGCTTTGTCACATTATCCAAGAACAATCTGTCGTGAGAAATAGTAATAACAGCTCCTTCAAATGTTTTTAAATAATTTTCTAGCCAGCTAATAGAAATAATATCAAGGTGATTGGTCGGCTCATCCAGTAAAATAATATCGGGAGCGTTAACCAATATTTTTGCTAATTCAGCGCGCATTTTCCAACCACCAGAAAACGTATTCAAACTATTTTCCAACTCCGCATCTTGAAAGCCCAGACCTTTTAGGGTGTTGGTTATTTTTTCTTCCCATTGGAATCCGTCATTGATTGAAAATTCAAGATTTAAATCGTTCAATTCATCCAACAATGCCAGGTAACTAGTTTCTTCATAATCATCCCTAGCTACTAAATCGTGATTAATCTGATCAATTCTATTGTTTAAACGTGTTAGGAGTGCATTAGACGTCTTTAAGTACTCGAATACGGATAATGTAGAATCAATTACAATATCTTGCGTTAAAAAGCCGATTTTGTAATCGCTTGGCTTATGAATTTTACCTTCAGAAGGCTTGTCAACACCAGAAAGTAATTTTAGTAAAGTAGACTTTCCCGCACCATTCTTTCCTACCAACCCAATTTTATCACCTTTATTTATTTGTAAACTTATATCACTAAACAAATAACCTTGAGGTAAATGAACACCTATCTTTTCCAAATTAATCATGGCGCAAAGATAGAGTACTAATCTGAAAAAGAAAACAGGTAAAAGAAATGAATATCAAAATAATACGCAGAAAAAAGCCCCGACAAAATCTGTCGAGGCTTTCAAATCAATATAATTTAACTAGAATGACCAAACATCGTGTTCAATATTTCTAATCTCGTTTTTAATTTGTTCTGATTCATGCAATGCATCTACACCAGATCTGTATGTTTCAATTGTACGATCATAGGTGTTACTTTCGCTATAAATTACTGCATTAAAACGACGTTTCCAGAATAAATCATCGAAACTCATCCATTGTGCATCATTCTTATCATTGAATACAAAATAGTTGTTGAATACAAAACGACAATGAGGGAAATACAACCAGAACAGTTCTTCCATTCCGCTAATACTTTTCAGCCCATTTGCATCCTCTTCTGTTTTATATACAACAGGCGCGATGGCAATAATTCGTACGTCTAATACTGATCTTTCTTTATCGAAGAACCAATCTTCTTTCAAACGGTATTGCACGATATCCGAAGAATTAAAATACATTGTATCACGAGGTGGATATTTATATTCCATTGTTCCATCAGGCAAAGTAATAATTACTGGGTCACCGTATTCATCGGTTATAGCAATATCACTTTGAGGTCCTAACTTACCGATGTAATACAACATCTCATCTCTAAAGATAGAATCTGTATAGTAATTTAAACCTGGTTGTGGGTCAACAGGATACTTTAATTGGTATCCATCTTTTACCCCCAAACCATAACTTAATGGATTATAAGGAGAAAACACTCTCAAATCTGCTTCCATAACGTGCTGTCTGATAATAGTCCATAAAGACCATCTTCTAGCATTTCTTACCCATGCATATGGAGTAATTTCATCCAATGGATAGTACAGGTTATGATTAATTTTCTCACGAAGATCTATATACTCCCACACACGTTTGCTCCAGATCGCGTCCGCTTCACGAACGTACTCGTAAGGAATCATACGTTTAGTAGGAATATGTTCTTGGATGAAAACTCCATCAATAATTCCTTCCGTCGGAACGTTTACCGGTCCTCCGTTTATTCCTTCGATTTGACAGATCGCTGTTGATCCAATAAAGAAAATCCCAACAGCACCAATTAATAGACTTTTCATAATCCTAAGTTTTAAATTTATATTTTAAATGCACCAGCTCTTGTACGAGTAATCCCGTCCGGACCAACAACCTTACAAATAAAACTTACCATACTTCCTGCTGGAGCTGCTCTTAATAGACCAGACGCCGCAGAAATCAAGTTTCCAGTTCCCATTACAGGACGAGAAGCTCCTGGTACAGTACACTCCCAGCTTTTAACTGTAAAGTTCGCGTTCAATGGAATTTCAGGTCCATATTTTGCAAACAATTTAGTCTCAGCTTTTGATGCTCTTTCACCATTTTTCGCTCCACCCCAGTATATTTCAGGATCTGGTAAGTTACTTACTCTATATTTAACTTTTTTCAATGTTGCAGACTGACCAGTTGCGGTGTTCTTACCAGAAACCGTTAAATAAGCTTCTCTTCCACTACCCGACGGTTTTGCAATCCATCCTGTACTTGTTTTAGATAAACTAACACCAGTACCTGTCAAAGAAGTTTGATCATAACCTGAAGCCGTAGCCTCAACTTTATTATCATAACCTCTGTACAACATATTCATCTCTGGAAGCTCGATAGAACCTTGTGGTTTCATGATTACAATCGTGTGGTTCCATTTTTCAGTTTTTGGAACACCAGATTTGTTTTTAATCGAAACCGTTCCAGACAATTCCATTGTAGAACCTCCTGTATTGATTTTAACAACACCAGTACCATTACCAGGGTATGTTATCTCACCAATATTAGAAGTCACTTTTGGTTGATTATCTGAATCGAAAGCCGCCATCATAACCTTTAATTCTACTTCCTCACTGCTATTTGCAACAACAGGTCCGTAAGCTAAAGGTACAATTTTGTTGAAGCTATACTCACCAGTCGAAACTTTAGATTTGTAATGTGCCATTGCCAAAGCTCTTGCAGCTAAAATATCTTGCTGTAGAGAAGACAATGCCGCGATTCCAGCAACCAATGGAGCGTGATCGAACGTCATACCAATCCAATGCACATCTTTCATGTCATGAACTTCGTTCTTTTCCAATTTAGTAAGACCAACATATAAATCAATCAACACTTGTTGATCTTCTTTAAGATTTGCCTTAGATCCCTTTACCATTTTAGTAACCTCATCAACTAACTTTGCATTAGACTCAAAATTATTGATTGCTTTAGGATTGATTGAAAATGACTTGTCAGAAGCAGGCATTTTATACGTTCCTGCAATTTCAACAATCTTAGAACGGTAATCATTTAACTTTTTCCAAAGTTCGATACCATTTCCTGTTGGGTTCTTGATGTCATCTGCAATACCCATTACTTGCATTGGTTCATCGTATTTATCCATACCTTGAACTGCTGCAAGCCACATACGTGCTGGTTTAGCTTTGACACTTTTCTTCCAAAGAATATTTGTATGTTCTTTATCTTTATAATCAGCAACATTTTCACCTGCTGTATTCAAGATTTCGATTTTCAACTTGTCAATGAACTCAATCATTTCAATAGTTTCTTTGTCAATTTTATCCATTTGACCAAGAACATACTCTAACTTTTTCTTTTTAGCAACATTGTCTGGCCCTTTAGCGGCTTGGATTTCTTCTTTTACGTCACCGTAAAATCCATCACCTCTATCAACTTGTACAATATTTGCTTTCTGAATGTTCTCCTCAATTGCAACGAATGCATCAAGGATAGATTTAGATACGTTTAAGGCCAGAAGTGCGGTAAGTACAAGGTACATCATACCGATCATCTTCTGTCTTGGGGTTTCTTTTCCTCCTGCCATGATTTAATTAAATTTTAATTGGTTAACAATTTATTTAATGCGTAATAACTAATAGTGACTATTTAGTTATTGTCATAGCTTTCAACATATTACCGTATACTGCGTTAAGATCAGTTAAGTTCTTAGACAGCATAGACACTGTCTCTTATACACATCTCCGAGCCCACGAGACAGGCAGAAATCTCG
>OLID01000299.1_pt1 | contig 24778 bp, 19 predicted proteins | sample 1609361 | NCBI WGS metagenome assembly OLID01 (sample SAMN05416778, study PRJEB24817) | seawater metagenome | isolation source: Sea water | place: Canada:Atlantic | collected 2013-07
AGCTGAGCTGCAAGCGGCTGCCGTGTGAGTTAGAATAGCCGTTTTAAGACATCGCGCAACAGGAAAAAGGTCAGGTACAGCATCAGCACCAGCCCGACCGTGAAGCTGACGGTGTTGCGGCCGAAACTGATTGCTTCCTGTGACAGCAGCCGACTCAGGGTAATTGCCGAGTCCGAGAGGTAGGCGCGCAGATTCGAGACATCGATATCCAGGCGTTGCAGGATGTCGGGGATCACCGGGACAGCATTGCCGATACGCTGGAAAAATTGTGCCGGGTTTATTTCCTGATTTTCTATCAATTCGTACAGTTGGGCACCTTCGGCAACAAACGCGAAGGCAATGACTGTGACCGGAATGACCACCAGGAACACGCCGACGAGCAGAGTCAGCAGCGCGGCCAGCGACTCCCTGCCGTCCAGTCTGGCAAGCAGGCGACGTTGCAGTGGGAAAAACAGCAGGGTCATCACACAGGCCCAGAAGATCGAGCTCCAGAACGGCTGCAGAATTGTCAGAAAAGCCAGGGTGATCAGTGCCAGCACGAAGATAAAGGCGCGGTATTCCACCGTCTGTTTTGACAAGGTTTGGCTCCTCAGCTGGCCGAGCGGCGCACCATGCGCCAGAGTTCAATAACGCGCGGCGGTTGTCCGGAGCGCAGGATCCCCTGCCGGAACACCCGTCCGGACAACCACAATACGGCAGCGGTGGTCAGCACCAGCACAATCGTGGTGCCAATCACATCAACCATCGGCGGTTGCGCGGCAGCCCGGTTCATCATGGTAAACGGTGTGAACAGCGGAATCCATGACATCACGCGGGCGAGCGTGCCATTGGGGTCTTGGGCGATGAAACTCATGGTCAGGATGGGCACCACCAGTACCGCCATCAGCGGCATCATCAGGCTTTGCGCTTCTTTCAGGGTGTTACATAAACTGCCGATGGCGAGAAAGATGCCAGCATACAGCGCGTAACAGCACAGATAGTAAAAAACGAAATAGGGAATCAGATCCGAGCTCAGCAGCACGTCCAGCACCTGTACGATCATCGCCGTCTCAACCGTCTGATACAGCCGGATAAAGACAAAGAACGAGACGATCCAGGCCAGAATGGTGGTGATGCCGGTGATGCCGATCCCCAGCAACTTGCCCATCATCAGCTCGCCCGGTGTGACCGAGGCCAGCAGCACTTCGATTATCCGGTTGGATTTTTCCTCGATGGTATTGCTCAGCAGGTATTGGACACTTTGCATCAGCGAAATGAAAATGAGATAAACAAAACCCATGGGCGCCCACTGCCGGAAGGTATCGGCGAGGCTTACAGCTTCCTCGCCGGCCTCCTTGCCAGGATCGAGCCGGCTCAGTGGCAAGCGCGTGCGCTGTACATCGCGCACGGCGGCGATGTCGATGCCCTGGCTGGCATACTCCTGCTGACGGATGGCGCTGTTGATGCTGTTCTGGATGGCCCCTGACAGCCGCGTGTCGGTGAGGTTGCCGGCCCAGTACTGCACGCCGCGCGGTCCTGCATCCGGGGTCATCAGACCCTGAATGGTAGCCGGTCGCACAATATCCTGATCAACATCTTCGGGAATCAGGACCAGCGCAAACAGGCTGGCACTGTCACCGTCCACGTTGATACGGCGTTCCCCATTCAGATAGGGCCGTAACTGTTCAACGATGTCTTGCGCATCAGCTTCCGGGTCAACCTCCGGTGGTAACGTGGCAGCGACAAACTGTGGTCGCGGTTCTGTGAATTCGGGCGCGTCGTCGCGCAGGTAGGGTTGTGCCATGGTCAGCGCATAATCCAGGCCGCCGCTGACAAGCCACTGGTCCAGTGCTGCGACTTCATCGTTGTCAAAGTTGTCCAGTAGCTGATTCAGTTGTGATGACGGTTCCGCGCGAAAGCTGGCGGCATCGGCGTCAAGCCGGTTCTCTTGCAGGTAACGCATGAAATCCTGCATGATCCGGCGCTGGTGTTCGCGCCGGATGGCGGTTTCCACCGCTTGCGCGTATTCGCCCGACTGGTCGATCAGCAGGTAATAGCGTGTCGGCGTGGCAGTCGCCAGTCGGCTGGATACATGAAAGATCAAAAAGAAGACAATAGGCACCAGAAGCACGCCAATCCAGAACCCCTTGGTTTTGACGTTCTCCATGTATTCGCGCCAGGCGATCAGCAGCGTGACTCTCATGCGGCGGTTCCCATCAAAGCGTATTCATCTGAAGTTGTGCTCCCGGGCTTCCTGGCCGACCAGGTGAACAAACACATCATGCAGGCTGGCCTGGGTGAAATCAAAGCGACTCAGTGACACGCCACTTTCAAAGCAGTGCTGCAGGATCAGTTGCGGGTCGGTCTGTTCTTTAACATACAACTCCCACTGCCGCGTGCCGGGCAGGCGGGTATCGTCGTCAACCGGATGTTCCTGGACGGACAGCACGCCGTCCAGTGAGCGGATGGGGCTGATATTGTCCCGGGTTTCCAGCACGATGCGGCGCGGGATGATGGCCCGTGCCTCATCAACGGTGCCATCAAATACCTTGCTGCCCTGGGTGATCAGCAGCAGGCGTTCACACAGGCGCTCGGCATGCTGCATGACATGGGTGGAAAAAATCACGGTCTGACCATTGGCGGACAGATCACGGATCAATTGCTCCAGAACTTCCTGGTTGACCGGATCCAGCCCGGAGAAAGGTTCGTCCAGTATGACCAGCTCCGGGTCGTGAGCAATGGAGGATAGCACCTGGACTTTTTGTCCCATACCCTTGGACAGCGATTCCACGCTGGCGTTGGCAAAGTCATGCAGGCCGTACTTTTCCAGCAGCGCGTAAGCCTTGTCTTTGGCCTGGCGGCGGTTCATGCCCTTCAGTGTGGCAAAGTAGGCGATGATGGCCCACACCTTCATTTTCTTGTACAGACCTTTTTCTTCCGGCAGGTAGCCGATGCGGTCGCGAACTTTCATGGCGGAGCTCGCACCCAGTACCTGGATCTGCCCTTCGTCCGGGCGCAGGATATCCAGAATCATGCGAATGGTGGTGGTTTTGCCGGCACCATTGGGGCCGAGAAAGCCGTAGACGGAGCCCTGCGGAATGCTGATATTGATCTTGTTGACGGCCGTAAAGTCGCCGTAGCGTTTGGTGACGTCCGTCAGTTCCAGTATTGGTGCGCTCATCCTGCAAATCCGCCGTCTTGGATCCATTGCTGGTGCAGGATCCGGTATTTCAGGGAGTGTAGCACAGCGATCGTGGCAGCGTTTTAATGCGTCAGGTGCGGCTGGATGTCATCAGGCAGCGCAGCTGATTTTGTCAGCCCGCTGCCTGATGACGTCTGATGCTTACACGCTCAGGTACTTGTCGATGGCATCTGCCACCAGGCGACCTTCGTCGATGGCGCGCACCACCAGCGATTGACCGCGCCGGCAGTCACCGGCCGCGAACACTTTCGGGTGGTTGGTGCGGAAGTCCTTGTACTCAGCCTTGTAGTTGGAGCGCTGATCCAGCTCCAGCCCCAGCGGATTGCTGACGTAGTGCTCCGGCCCCAGAAAACCCATGGACAGCAGGATCAGGTCGGCTTCCCAGAACTTGAGCGACCCGGGCACTTCCTTGAAATTGCCGTCAACTTCAACGGTATTGATGCCCAGCAGCTTGCCATGCTCATCACGGACGAACTCTTTGCCGCTGATGGAATACACGCGCGGGTCATTGCCATCGCGGTGCGCGGCTTCTTCATGGCCGTAGTCAACCCGGTAGATCTTCGGCCACAGCGGCCAGGGGTTGTCGGCAGGGCGCTCACGCGGCGGCTTGGGCATGATCTCGAAGTTGACCAGCGACTTGCAGCCGTGACGCAGGGAGGTGGCGATACAGTCAGTACCGGTGTCGCCGCCACCAATAACAATGACATTCTTGTCCTTGGCACTGATGTACTGGCCATCTTTCAGCTCGGAGTCCAGCAGGCTTTTGGTGTTGGCGGTCAAAAATTCCATGGCAAAATGTACGCCTGCGCCTTCGCGCCCGGGAATGCCCAGATCGCGTGCAGTGGTGGCGCCGGTGGCCAGGCACATGGCATCGACCTTACCCAGCAGTTCGTCGGCGGGCATGCCGTTGACGCCCTTGCCACCGACATCAACGCCGGTGACAAATTTGATGCCTTCTTCTTTCAGCAAATTGACGCGGCGATCAATGACATCTTTTTCCAGCTTCATGTTGGGGATGCCGTACATCAGCAGGCCTCCGATGCGATCGGCGCGCTCGTACACCGTCACTTCGTGACCGGCCTGATTCAGCTGGGCAGCGGCCGCCAGGCCGGCAGGGCCGGAGCCAATAACAGCGACCTTTTTGCCGGTACGCAGTTTGGGCGGATTGGCGCGAACCCAGCCGTTTTCGAAACCTTTGTCGATGATGGCGTTTTCGATGTTCTTGATGGTGACAGCAGGTTCGTTAATGCCCAGTACACAGGAGCCTTCGCACGGCGCCGGGCACACACGACCGGTGAACTCGGGGAAGTTGTTGGTCTTGTGCAGGCGGTCGAGCGCGTCACGCCACTGACCCTTGTAAACCAGATCGTTCCACTCCGGGATCAGGTTGTAAACCGGGCAGCCGTTGTCAGACTGGCAAAACGGCACGCCACAATCCATGCAGCGCGCGCCCTGGGTAGCCAGGTGCTGCTCGTCGTGTTCGGTGTAGATCTCCTTGTAATCAAGGAGTCGCTCCGCCGGCGCCCGATACGGTTCAGTCTTGCGCTCAAATTCTTTAAAACCCGTTGGTTTACCCATGTCTTAACCCATTCTTCGAAATTTATATCCTGGCAGGCTGTTGTTGGACGGCCGTACCCGATGATCCTGTCCGCTTCGCTGTTAAACCGCGACCGCCTGTTCTTTTGCCGCCATTTCTGCCAGTACACGCTTGTAATCGCTGGGCATGACTTTGACGAATTGTTTTACGGCCTGATCCCAGTTATCCAGTATCTGCTGCGCCACCGTGGAACCGGTGTAGTGCAGGTGGTTACTGATCAGTGTTTTCAGCTCATCCAGGTCGGCGGCATCGCTGACACCTTCCAGCTCGTAGGACTCGGTGTTGCACTGGCGTGCAAAACTCTGGTCCTGGTCCCAGACATAGGCGACACCGCCACTCATGCCGGCGCCGAAGTTACGACCGGTTTTGCCCAGGATGACTACCCGGCCCCCGGTCATGTATTCACAACCATGGTCACCGATACCTTCGACCACTGCGGAGGCACCAGAGTTGCGCACCGCAAAACGCTCGGCCGCGATACCACGGAAGTAGGCTTCACCACCGGTGGCGCCATAGAGGTTAACGTTGCCGGCAATGATATTCTCTTCCGCCTTGAAGGTGCTGTTTTTCGGCGGGTACACCACAATGCGGCCGCCGGACAGACCTTTGCCCACGAAGTCGTTGCAATCGCCTTCGACCGTGATGGTGATACCCTTGGCCAACCACGCGCCCAGGCTCTGACCTGCCGAGCCATTGAGCTTGATGTTGATGGTGCCGTCGGGCAGCATCTGCTCGCCCCAGCGCTTGGCAACCTCATTGGATAGCATGGTGCCGACCACACGGTTGATGTTGATCACCGGCAGTTCGATATCGACTTTCTCGCCCTTTTCCAGCGCCGGCGCAGCCAGTTCAATGAGCTGGTTGTCCAGCGCCTTGTCCAGGCCGTGATCCTGACTGATGGTCTGGTAGGTGCCAGTGTTCGGGAACACAGCCTTGGCCGGTGCCAGAATCTTGCTCAGATCCAGGCCTTTGGCCTTCCAGTGGTCGATGGCGATGTTGCTTTGCAGCAGATCGACACGGCCCACCATCTCGTTCAGGGTACGGATACCCAGTTTGGCCATGATCTCGCGCAGTTCTTCGGCGACCATGAACAGGTAGTTGACCACGTGCTCGGGCTGACCTTTAAATTTCTTGCGCAATGCCGGGTCCTGAGTGGCAATGCCCACAGGGCAGGTGTTCAGGTGACACTTGCGCATCATGATGCAGCCCAGGGTGATCAGCGGTGCGGTGGCAAAACCGAATTCTTCAGCGCCCAGCAGTGCGGCAATGGCTACATCGCGGCCGGTTTTCAGCTGACCGTCAGTCTGCAGCACCACGCGCGAGCGCAGGTTGTTCATCACCAGGGTCTGATGCGTTTCAGCCACTCCCAGCTCCCACGGCAGACCGGCGTGCTTGATTGAAGTCAGCGGTGACGCACCGGTACCGCCATCATGGCCGGCAATCACCAGGTGATCGGTTTTTGCCTTGGTGACACCCGCAGCAACCGTACCGACACCGATTTCTGACACCAGCTTGACGCTGATGCGGGCCTGACGGTTGGCGTTCTTCAGGTCATGGATCAGCTGCGCCATGTCCTCAATGGAGTAGATGTCGTGGTGCGGCGGTGGCGAAATCAGGCCAACGCCGGGCGTCGAATGGCGGATACGGGCAATCTGCTCGTCCACTTTGCCACCGGGCAGCTCACCACCCTCACCAGGCTTGGCGCCCTGGGAGATCTTGATCTGCAGTTCGTCAGCATTGGTCAGATACCAGATGGTCACGCCAAACCGGCCAGAGGCAACCTGCTTGATCGCAGAGCGCTTGGAGTCGCCGTTAGCCATGGGCTGGAAGCGGATCGGGTCTTCGCCGCCTTCACCGGTGTTGGACTTGCCGCCCAGTCGGTTCATGGCCACTGCCAGTGCCTCGTGGCTTTCTTCGGAGATGGAGCCAAAGCTCATGGCACCGGTCGCGAAGCGCTTGACGATGTCTTTGGCCGGCTCAACCTCATCCAGGGCAATAGCCGTGGTATTCGGGCGGAAATCCAGCAGGCCGCGCAGCGTACAGGCGCGCGTGGTCTGCTCATTGGTGTATTTGGCAAACACCTTGTAGGCATCCGGGCTGTTGGTACGTGCCGCATTCTGCAGATTGAAGATGGCACTGGGGTCCCACATGTGGCTGTCGCCACCGTTACGCCAGTGGAAGTCACCCGGGTTGTTGAGCACCGGAATGCGATTCTCGTCCTTGGCGGGAAAGCCCAGGCGGTGACGGCGTTCGGTTTCTTCGATCAGCGTGGCAAAGTTGACGCCCTGCACGCGGCTGGCGGTGCCCACAAAGCAACGGTTGACGATATCGTCGGCCAGACCTACGGCTTCGAAGATCTGTGCACCTTTATAGGAGTGCAGTGTGGAGATACCCATCTTGGCCATGACCTTGAGCATGCCCTTGGCCACGGCTTTTTTATAGGCGTACACCACTTTGTCTTCAGTGTCGTAGTCGCTGCCCAGCAGGCCGTCGAGTTGTGCCTGCCATACCGCTTCGAAGGCGAGGTAAGGGTTCACTGCGTCTGCACCGTAGCCGGTGAGCAGGCAGAAGTGATGCACTTCCCGCGCTTCACCGGTCTCCAGGATCAGGCCGATACGGGTACGCTCATGGGTCTTGATCAGGTGATGATGCACGGCGCCGCAGGCAATCAGAGCGCTGATGGCTACCCGGTACTTGCTGATTTTGCGGTCTGACAGAATAACAAAGGCGTAACCGTCAGCGATCGCCTGGCTGGCTTCCTGGCAAATGCGCTCGAGCGCGCCCTGGAAGTCTTCCTTGCCTTCAAGGCCGTAGGTGATGTCGATGACTTTGGTGCGCAGGCCGTTGTAGTCCATGTTGGCAATGGTCTGCAGCTGCTTGTTGGACAGGATCGGGTGTTTCAGGCTCAGACGATGGGCCTGTTCTTCGCGGGTTTCCAGCAGATTGCCTTCCGGACCGATAAAGCATTCCAGCGACATCACCACTTCTTCACGGATGGAATCGATGGCCGGGTTGGTGACCTGGGCAAACAGCTGCTTGAAGTAGTCATAAATCATGCGCGGCTTGTCGGACAGACAGGCCAGCGCCGAGTCATTGCCCATGGAGCCCAGCGGGTCACGCGCCTCGGTGATCATCGGCAGCAGCATGAACTGCATGGTTTCGGTGGTGTAACCAAAGGCCTGCATACGCGCCAGCACGTTGTCTGAATCCAGCGAATGCGCTTCATTGCCATCAGACAGCTTGTCCAGGGTGACGCGCTGGGTGGCCAGCCACTCGCCGTACGGACGCTTGGCAGCGATGCTGTGCTTGAGTTCTTCATCAGGAATCAGCCGGCCCTGCTCAAAGTCCAGCAGGAACATGCGGCCCGGCTTCAGGCGGCCTTTTTCCTTGACGTTGGCCGGATCCACTTTGACCACGCCCACTTCCGAGGCCATGATCACCTTGTCGTCGTGGGTCACATAATAGCGGCTGGGACGCAGGCCGTTGCGATCGAGCACGGCACCAATATAGTGACCGTCGGAGAACACAATGGATGCGGGGCCGTCCCACGGCTCCATCAGCGCGGAATGGAACTCGTAAAAGTCCTTTTTGTCCTGGGTCATGTTGACGTCGGACTGCCAGGCTTCCGGAATCATCATCATCACCGCTTCCTGCAGAGAGCGGCCGGACAGCAGCATGAACTCAAGCACGGCGTCAAAGGAGCCGGAATCCGAGCAGTCCGAATCGATGATCGGGAACAGATCTTTCAGTTTGTCGCCAAACAGATCGGTATCCAGCGTGCCTTCACGGGCCACCATCTGGTTGACGTTGCCGCGCAGGGTGTTGATCTCACCGTTATGGCTCATGAAACGGTTGGGCTGGGCACGATCCCACGACGGGAAAGTGTTGGTACTGAAACGTGAGTGCACCATGGCCATGTGGGTTTCGCAGGCCGGGTTGGTCAGATCCTTGTAGAACGGGAACAGCTGGCCAGGTGTCAGCATGCCTTTATAGACGATGACTTTGGTGGACAGGCTGCAGGCGTAGACCATCTTGGCCTCGCTCAGCGACTTGTCGCCGCGCAGCTTGTGGGTGAAGCGTTTGCGAATGATGTACAACTTGCGTTCAAAGGCCTCCTTGTCCAGACCTTCCGCCGCACCTATAAACAGTTGTTCGATTTGCGGCTGCGCCATGCGCGCCGCCGGGCCGACGTCAGCGCCGTCAGCGTCAACCGGCACTTCGCGCCAGCCCAGCAGGGTCTGGCCTTCTTCGGCGATGATCTGATTGATAGCATCGCGGCAGAATTCACGCTCTTTGCTGATCTGTGGCAGGAAAACGTTGCCTACCGCGTATTTGCCTTTGTCTGGCAGCGTGGCAGACAGCTCATCACGGGCGACGTTGGCAAAAAAGGTGTGGGGTAGCGCCATCAGGATGCCGGCGCCGTCACCGGTGTTGGCTTCAAAGCCACAGCCGCCACGGTGATCCATGCGCGAGTTCAGATGGTAGGCGTCCAGCATGATCTGGTGACTGGGGCGACCTTTGATGTCTGCAACAAAGCCTACGCCGCAGGAGTCTTTTTCACTCGCCGGGTCATAGAGCCCGGTCTGTTCCGGGAAGCCAAACTTGTAGGGGTATTGGGCCTGATCAGTCATAAGTCGCTAAGTCTCGTTATGTCGTTATGTTATTTCCGCTTCGGCTATCGTTAACGTTCCTGGCCGACACGATCGCTCTACAAGCGTTGCAAGCCAGAAGATGCGTGGGTTTTGGATTTTTGATTTGACGCGGCTCGATGACGCTGCCTGCACCCCGGACGGCGTATCCGGCAATGTCCGGACGGTCGTAAAACCACATTACGCTGTTTTACGGGGGCTGGACACAATACCACCGAACGAAAATATGTCAAGCTGTGACGATCCCGGCCGGCAGCGCATCTTGGCTTGATAAAAGTTCATGTCTGGATTAACCTTCTCGTCCTGTATGCCCCCTGAATCCCTAGGCTTCACAAGCATCGTACGGGGAACTGGCACACTTGCTTAATGTCAGTGGTGGCGGCCGGCGTCAGCGAGGTTTCTGCGAGGCAGCCCGGAAAGCGTCAAGCAGGCGCGGTGAAGTTGCTTCACTGCGTGCGTGTAGGTCACATGGTGTCTGGAAAAGCGCCTTAAAAAACAATATCTTAAAGATGAGGGGAAATCGCGTGGAAATCGTACGTTATAAACGGGATGTATGGGGTGATGAAGTCATTCTGGGTGTGTCCTGGGATTTGCTTTGGGTAGTCGCCGTCGCAATACTGGTGCTGCTTGCCGCTCACGCCATCTTCATGGCTGCGTTGGCCAAGAAAAAAGCCAAACCCTCCGCAGCCGGTCCGAAAGTACATCGTCACGATGCTATCGATCGCGCATTTCACTGGATCATGGCCGGCTCTGTGCTGGTGCTTATTGCCACAGGTGTGATGCCCATCATCGGCATACGCTTCGCCTGGCTGGATATCCACTGGATCGCGGGTCTGCTGCTGACCTTTGTGGTCATTTTTCACATCATTCGCGCATCGTTCTGGCAGGACTTCAAGTCCATGATCATGACGCCGTCTGATTTTGGCGAGCCCTTTGATGAAAACCGCAAACCCGGCAAATATTCCTTCGAACAGAAAGGCATGCATTGGGCCATGACCCTGCTGGTGCTACTGGTGATTGTTACCGGCGTCATCCTGTTCATGAACATCCGCACGCCGTTCTGGGAGCGTCCATCGGTGGCAGACGAGGCTCAACTGGGTCTGATGTTCCTGCTGCACGGCCTGGCCACACTGGCGCTGGTCGCCTTCACTGCTATCCACATCTACTTTGCTGTCCGTCCGGAGAAGATTTTCTACACCCGGTCCATGGTAAAGGGCTGGATCTCCGAAGATGAAATGCGCGCGAACCACGATACAGGCAAATGGAAGGTGAAGGATTGACCGACGTGAAGAATCTGGAAAAAGATATCGAGGTGGTCGAGTCCGGCTACGAGTTCCTGCTGGCGTATGCTGCACAAGGGCGTCCGCCACATGATGAGACCGATTATCCGCCACCTCACGCCCGGCCCACGCTCGAAGACATGCTGGCGTCGATGCAGAATGTGCTGGCGGCGCTCGGTGACAGTCAGCATGAGTACGAGCAGGTGATTGCTGATGATATTCGCAAGGCAAGCGCCACCATTCGCTTTGTGCTGGCGCAACCGAAGATGAGCTCGGAGCTGGTGGATAACCTGAATGCATCCATCCATCTGCGAGCAGTGTTGACCGACTTCTTCCTTTATAGTGAGACGTTCAAGCCGGCCTCCGAAGGCGAGCCGATGTTCACCAAGGCCTGATTGGACCTGCTTTGTACCAGACAAAAAAGGCTACCCCACAAGGGTAGCCTTTTTTGTTGATGGCTGACGGGCGGGATGCTTACGGATTGACGATGGTGATAGCGGCGCCGGCGATCAGGGTCAGCGTGACCAGGACCAGAAAGAGTCGGAGGCCCTTGCCGCGTTTGTTCCCCCAGTTGTAATCCTCTTCCTCGACAAAAATTGGATTGGTGCTGCGCTTGAATAATCTCATGGATAAACCTCGTGTCTACTGCAAACTGCTGACTGAGTAAAAAATGGGGCAGAATATTGCCGTCAGTCATTAAGACAGCAAAAACGCCAAAAAATTTGCGATGAAATAGGGCAATGTTGTGAACAATCATGACCGCTCGCCGCAAACGTGCCGCATTGTGACATTGTTAAACGCGCTGCCATTGAGTGTGCTTCGGGCTAGTCGCTTGAATTCAAACTGATATAATCCCGTCAATCATAAAAACAAGGATTCGCTCCTCATGCAGACTTTTTTTCTCCGGGCGTCGTTTTCCGGTCGCTTTGTTTCACTCGCGTTAAAAACCCTCAGTTTCTGTCTTGTTGTCGCCGCAGTCACACCGATGGTGTCGGTTGCGCGCGCTCAGCCGGCCAATGCCAGTGGTGTTATGCAGATGGCGCAGGTCGGCAGCGATGTGGCCGATATCGAGCTTGATGGTTTTCTGAATGAAGCGGTATGGCAGACGTTGCCGTCTTTTGACGGCATGCGCGTTATCAGTCCGGACACACTGGCGCCGGCGCCCTTGCCCACTGAAACACGGATTTTCTACAATCAGCGCGGCATTTATGTCGGTGTCATGAACTACCAGCCGCCGGAGACACTGGTGGCGCGCATGAGTTCACGGGACGACGGTGTGCAGCGCGACGGTTACGTCATTTCCATCGATGCGTCCGGCGAAGGTCTGTATGGCTACTATATGCGCATCAATCTGGGCGGCACACTGTCGGATGGCACGATACTGCCGGAGAAGCAGATCAGTCGCGACTGGGACGGCCCCTGGCAGGCGGAGACCCAGGAGCTGGAGAACGGCTGGTCAGCGGAAATCTTCATTCCCTGGAGCATGATGACCCTGCCGGATAGCGGTGACACCCGGCACATCGGTATCTACACCGAGCGCATGTACGCGGCCGACAACGAGACCTGGTCCTGGCCGGCCCTGCCCAATACCAACCCCCAGTATCTGTCTGCATTCCAGACTTTCGAGCTGCAAGGCGTCAGTCCCAGCACGCAGTTCACGTTTTATCCCTACGCGTCCGCGACCTACAACAATATCACCGGCGACAGTGAAGGCCGCGTCGGCGCCGATCTGTACTGGCGTCCCAACTCCAATACCCAGTTGTCGGCCACCCTGAACCCGGATTTTGGCACCGTGGAATCGGATGACATCGTCGTCAACCTGGGCGCGTTTGAAACGTTCTTCTCAGAGAAGCGCACGTTTTTCCTGGAAGGTCAGGAAGTCTTCACTACGTCTCCACGCGCCAGCGGCGGGCCGTTCGGTCCCACTACCGTGCTGAACACACGGCGCATCGGGGCAGCACCGGGCTTTGATATACCGCCCGGCGTGGAAACCAGTGTCACCGAGCGCAATACACCCACCGAGTTGCTGGGGGCCGTAAAAATCACCGGTTCCCAGGGCAACTGGCGCTACGGATCGCTGCTGGCCAGCGAAGACGATACTGTGATTCGTGGTACCGCTGCCGATGGTTCACGGGTCAATCTGCAGGCCCAGGGGCGTGATTTTGCGGTCGGCAGGTTATTGTATGAAGACACCAGCGGCGGCGGGCGCCGCGGTATCGGCTGGATCGGTACACGCTTGCAGCACCCCGACCGCGAAGCTACCGTCAATGGCGTCGATGTGGCCTGGTTCTCACGCGATACCCGCTGGGTGTTTGACGGCCAGCTGTTGCACAGTGATGTTGATGATGTGACCGGCAAGGGCGGGTTCTTTGACCTGAATTATCGCCCCTCGCGCGGCGTCGATCACGCCTTCACCGGCACCTTTCTGGACGACACGCTGAACATCAATGACGTTGGTTACGTGCAGCGCAATGATCACTACGTGCTCGACTATCGGCTGAGCGTCACCGAATCAGGTCTGACACGTTACCGCAGCCGTCAGCGCACCATGAACGTGATCAACCAGTGGAATGGGGAGGGCCGGCCGGTGCGACTGGGCCTGTTCTTCGGTCAGAACCTGACCTACCAGGACAACACCCAGCTGAGCATGAACTTTCGTTACTTCCCGCCGCGCGTTGATGACCGGCTCAGTCGCGGCAACGGCACCTATAAGATACCGCATCGCCTGGCCTATGATTTTACCTGGCGCAGTGACCGATCGCGGCCCATCAGCTTCAATGTGGGTATCAGTAATTCACAGGAAGACCTGGGTGACAACAACATCAATTACAGTGTTGGTGTCGACTGGCAGCCCAACGATCGTTTCTCCACCGATTTTAACGTCAATTACCGCGTGCGCGATTCCTGGCTGGTGCACCAGGGAAATGACCGCCTGACCGCATTCACCGCCGTTGGCTGGTTCCCGGAATGGAACGCGAGTTATTTTATCAACGCCAAACAACAGTTCCGGATGTCCATGCAGTGGACAGGCATCAAGGCCCGTGAAGATGAGTTCTATCGCATAGACCAGTCTGGCGTGCGGCATCTGATTGAAGTGCCCAGGCCGCCGATGTCGTCCGGCGATTTCAATGTCAGCCAGATGAGCTTCCAGGCCCGCTATCGCTGGGAGATTGCGCCACTGTCGGACCTGTTTATTGTGTATACACGTGGCAGTAACCTGCCGCGGAATACGACCGGGGATTATCAGGACCTGCTGTTTGATGCGTGGAGTGAGAGGATTACCGACACGGTCGTCATCAAACTCCGCTATAGACTGGGAAGCTGAAGAAGCTAGCTCGGCTTGGGCATCCTGCGTCGCTCTACCTCCTGCATCCGTGCAGTCGTGCGTTGCGGCGGGGTGTCATCTATTGGACATGGAAGTGTTGTAGGCTGCGGGGCAGGCGGTATCACCATTCTGGCTTAAAAAGGGATACACTGATGGCAACTGCAGCAATCAAGCGAATTCTGAGCGGAGTCCTGGTCATGGGTCTGATAGCGGGGAATGTGGTGCCGATCGGGCCTGCCTATGCTCAAGGGGCGGCCGACAAGATTGTGGTGGCCCACCGCGGCGCCAGCGGATACCTGCCCGAGCATACGCTGCCAGCCGTGGCCATGGCCTACGCCATGGGCGCTGACTTCATGGAGCAGGATGTGGTGATGACCCGTGACGATCAGCTGATCGTCTGGCATGACCTCACCCTGGACCGCAATACCGATGTCCGGCACCAGTTTCCCGGTCGCGCACGTGCAGACGGGCGCCATTATGTGGTGGACTTCGACCTGGACGAACTGCGCCAGCTCAGGGTTACCGAAGGTTACCGGCTGACCGCCAGCGGTGAGGAAGAGCAGATTTACCCGCAACGTTTCCCGCTGTGGCAGGGCAACTTCCGGATTCACACCTTTGCCGAGCAGCTGGAGATGGTGCAAGGCATGAACCGCAGCTCGGGCCAGGACACTGGCATTTACCCGGAAATCAAGTCACCCGCCTTTCATCACGACAATGGCAAGGACATCAGCACCGCCATTATCAGTGAACTCAAACGCTTCGGTTACACCAGCAAGGACAGCAACCTCTTTGTGCAGACCTTTGAGTTCGACGAACTCAAACGTGTGCATGATGAGGTACTGCCAGCGCTGGGTGTGGACTTGAAACTGGTGCAGCTGATGGGGGATGATGAGGGCTATCAGTGGATGCTCAGTGCCAGTGGGATGCGTGAACTGGCGCAGTACGCCGATGGCGTGGGGCCGGAGAAGGGCATGATCATCAACCCGGCGTCCACTCGTGACGATCTGATCATCAGCTCGCTGGTCAGCGACGCTCACCAGGCCGGTATGCAGGTGCATCCGTACACCTTCCGCCAGGACGAGGGTCAGATTCCGGGGTATGCTGATGACTTTGAGCACATGCTGGAACTGTTCTTTTTTGAAGCCAATGTCGACGGACTGTTTACCGACTTTCCGGACCGCGCCGTCGACTTTTTGCGCGAACACGACTGAAAGCGCGGGCAGCGCGGGGTTCGCGCCATGGTGACGACTGTACGTCAGAGTGCTTCTGGCGTATAATCGCCGCCCTTTTATTGAATTCCCCGCGCCTGCAGGCACCATTATGTCGACCGAACCCGTTCAGGATCTCAGCTTTGCTGAGCTTGATCTTCCCGCATTTCTGTTAGAAACACTCAACAAAGTGGGTTACGAAAAACCCTCGCCTATTCAACAGGCGACCATTCCGGCCTTGCTGCAAGGCAACGACATCGTGGGTATGGCGCAGACCGGTACCGGCAAGACCGCCGCGTTTGCGCTGCCGGTACTGGCGCAAATTGACGTCACCAGCCCCAAAACCCAGGCGCTGGTGTTGTGCCCCACGCGCGAGCTGGCAATTCAGGTGGCAGAAGCCTTTCAGACCTATGCCGAAGGCATGCGTGGTTTTCACGTGCTGCCGGTCTACGGTGGCCAGGAAATGGGCCGGCAATTGCAGGCTTTGCGTCGCGGCGTTCACGTGGTGGTGGCCACCCCGGGTCGTCTGCTTGATCACCTGAATCGCAAATCGCTGGACCTGAGCGAAATCAAGACACTGGTGCTGGACGAAGCCGACGAAATGCTGCGCATGGGCTTTATCGACGATGTCGAACTGATTCTGCAAAAAACGCCGCCCACCCGCCAGGTCGCGCTGTTCTCCGCTACCATGCCGCCGGTGATTCGTCGCGTGGCAGAAAAGTACCTGCGCAGCCCGATCGAAGTCAGCATCAAGACCGCAACCAGCACCAACGCCAATATCGAACAGTTCTACTGGCTGGTACAGGGCACCAACAAGCTGGATGCACTGACGCGCATGCTGGAAGTGGAAGAGTTCGACGGCATGATCATTTTTGTGCGCACCAAGAACAGCACCCAGGAGCTGGCGGACAAGCTGAATGCGCGGGGCTTCTCTGCGGCGGCGCTGAACGGTGACATGAACCAGCAGTTGCGTACGCGTACTGTTGAGCAGTTAAAGAATGGCCAGTTGGATATCGTGGTGGCCACCGACGTTGCTGCCCGAGGTCTGGACGTGGAACGTATCAGCCACGTGATGAACTACGACATCCCTTACGACAACGAAACCTATGTACACCGTATTGGCCGTACCGGTCGAGCCGGGCGCAGTGGCAAGGCGATTCTGTTTGTGGCGCCGCGTGAACAGCGCATGCTGCAGTCGATCGAACGCACCACGCGCAAAAAAGTCACACGCATGGAGCTGCCGACCCGCGGTGAACTGATCCTGCATCGCAGCCAGCAGTTCAAGGAAACCATTGCCGCCGCACTGGCCAATGACAACCTCGACTTTTTCCAGGGCCTGATCACCGATCTTTGCAGCGAACATGACTGCACGGTAGAAGAAGCCGCGGCCGCCATGGCCTGGCTGCTGCAGAAGGATCGCCCGCTGGAGCCCTCATTCAAGGATGTGGGTTCGGCCAAATCCGGTTACGGCAAAACGCCAGCGGTCAAAGCCGGCAAGTCCGCCAAAGCAGCCGCGCCGGTGCACGATGTTGATTCGTTTGTCGCCAGTGCACGTGATGCCGGCAGTCCCGGCACAGGTGCGGCCAGCACTAGTGGCAGTGCCCCCGCCGAAAAGCCGGCGCGCAAGGTCAAAAGCAAACCACCGATGCAGGATCTGTTTGGGGCGCTCAATGACGAGGACTTCACCGGCGATCCGGTCTCCGACCGCCCGGCACGCAAGCGTCGTGAAGAGCGTCAGTTTCAAGATGGCGAAGACGTTGCCATGGAGCGCTTCCGCATCAAGGTAGGCCATGATCACGGTGTGACACCGCGCGAGATTGTCGGCGCAGTCGCCAACGAAGGCGGCATTGAAGGCCGTTACATCGGCCGAATCCAGATCTATGATGACCACACCACCATCGACCTGCCGCACGGCATGCCCGATGAGGTGTTCCAGACCCTGCAGCGTACCCGCGTGTGCAACCAGGCACTGGATCTGGAGCGCATGAGTGCTGCCGAAGCTGCTGCTGAAAAAGACACCCGACCCGAACGCAAGCGCCCGGCCTTCAACAAGGACCGTCGTGATGGCGCCGGTGGCGACTTCAAGAAGCCGGCTTTCAAAAAAGAGGGTTTCAAGAAGGAAGGTTTCAGGAAAGAGGGTTTCAAGAAGGACGGTTTTAAGAAAGGTCCGGCCGCCTCCGGTGGCTTCAAAAAGGAAGCCTTCAATCCTGATGCGCCCAGGTCAGAAGGGTTCCGCAAGAATCGCCCGGACCGTTCCGACGGACCCGTAGCTGCGGCGGATCGTCCTATCCGGCGCACTCGCGAAGATTTCAGTGAGCCAGCCAGTGCTCCCGCTGGCGCGGGAGACGAAAAACGCTTCACGCCCAAGCCCAAAGCCAAAAAGCGTGGCGGCCCCAAAGTGCGCGCAGACAAGGACAAGGGCAAGCGCCGTACACCCAGCAAGAAGCCGTAGAACCCGGGAGATAACGTGAAAATCGTCTACCGTGCCAATGACATTATCGAAGCCCATATCGTGGCCGGCATGCTCCGCGCCCATGGTGTTGAACCCCATGTCGGCGGGCACTACCTGCAAGGTGCTGTCGGTGACCTGGCCATGGACGGGTTCGCTAACGTGATGGTAGATGAAGACGATTTTGACGCCGCCAGCCGTATTGTCCGTGAGTATGATGACGCGGCTGACGAGGGGCTGCTGGCATGATAAAACGCATTGGTAATACTGACATCCGGGAATACCATCCGCTGAGCTGCCACTGCGGCGCTGTGCAGATGGAGATGCACCTGCCCAACGGCGTGGTGGATCCCAAGCGCTGCGACTGCTCCTACTGCCGCCGGCGCGGCGCCATCATGGGCACCACCACGCTGGCGCAGATCCATATCAGGCAGGGCGAAGACCAACTGCGCTGCTATCAGTTCAATACCCAGGTTGCAAAACACTACTTCTGCCAGGTCTGCGGCATCTACACGCACCACCAGCGCCGCTCCAACCCCGCCGAGTATGGCTACAACATCGCCTGCCTGGAAGGCGTCAATCCCTTTGCGCTAGGGGAGGTGGTGGTCATGGACGGCGTCAACCACCCGTCCGATCGTAAGCCAGGGCGCACGTGAAACAAAATCGGCAGGCCAGGGTCTAGTTAAACAGAACACAAGCAAAAGGATTACCCATGTTCAACGTGATCAAAGCCGTACCCTTGTTGCTGATGACCCTCTTTAGTGCCTCCGTTGCCGCCCAGGACTGGATCTGGGCACCTGATTTTCCCGAAGGCATCCAGCTCCCCCCGATATCTGCGCCGGATCAGAGCGGCACCGTGCGCACGCTGGCTGACCTTAGTGGCGAAAACGGCCTGGTGCTGGTGCTGAGCCGATCCTTTGACTGGTGCCCCTACTGCATCAGCCAGCTGCAACAACTGGTTGAAGTCGCCCCCGAGTTCGAAGCCCTGGGGTTCAATGTCGCCACCATGACCTACGACTCCCTGGAAACCCTCAACAACGCCGCCATCGACTACGACATCGACTTTCCGCTGTTGCGCGATGAAGACACGCGGCATTTCAGCGCCATCGGGATTGTGAACGACCAGTATGAGCCCGGCGAGCGCGCTTACGGCATTCCTTACCCCGGCATCTTTCTGCTGAGGCCTGACGGCACCATCGAAGCCAAATTCGCGGAAGTCGACTACCGGATACGCCCCGACTTCAGTGAGGTACTGGCAGTTGCCGAGGCGCTGTGGCAACAATAAGCGGCCGAATTCCCCATCCGGGCAGTACCCACCGCTGCCCAAATATGCTATCAATTCCCCTCTGCGCGATTTTTACCGGTCGCGCCAAAAAGCACAGCCCCGATAAGGTGTCTTGCACCTGACGGGCGGTAGCTTGCCTTACAACCTTAATTCAGTGTTCAGCCGGTGAACATGTTTTAACCCGCAGAAAATCAAAGTAATCGTGCCGGAGCACGATTCGATTCTTACGCTGAGAGGGAGATGTATGCGTAAAATCTGGGTCAAAGCCGCAATTATTTTTAGCATCCTGTGCTGGAGTTGTATTCAAGCGTCCGCCAACAGCGTGTTTTCATATGCGCAAATAAATGTCCCGTTTGAAGTCCGAGTGGATGGCACCTGGATACAGGTCATTGAAGATCAAGAGGATTGGGAAGCGTTTTATGCAGAAAATGCTCAGAACTATTACGAGCCGGACTCAGAGTTCAGCATACCACCAGAGATTGATTTTGAGGCATATACCATAATTGCTGGCGGGCTTGGCGCCGGAAGCGCGAATCGCTCCCTTTCGATTAGTTCCGTAAATGCCGACAGCTCAGCTACACATGTAAACGCTCTGGTTCTAACTGGAAGAGGGTGTATCGTTTTAGCTGTAGCAACATATCCCACTGTCGTTATTCTGATCCCCAAGCCAATGGCGGATGTACGGGTCTCCACCAGAGAAGCATTCTATGATTGCGAATAAAGTCCAATGCGATCGAGAACGTACCAAGCAAATGCATGCGAGCATCTGAGGGGCCTACAGTGCACATCGCCATACTCACTTTCCAGGGCCTTAACGAACTCGACTCCCTCGTGGCGCTTGGAGTGCTCAACCGGATTAAGAGATCAGACAAGGCAATGTACGCGACAAGCGCGTGATCGCAGCGCTATATGTTAAGAGGAAATAGATGAAGATCAATTTTAGCTGGTCAACGTGGGTAAAAATTGGAATATTGGTGGCCGTGCTCCTATCGGCACCGTACTTCATTCCTTTCGCACTAGAGTTCGTAATAGTAGCGGATCTTATGGGTTTGGAGGCTTTAGTTGTTTTCCTGGCAGCTAGCGGTAAGTATTGGTGGCATGCCATATCACTCAAGCTTTCGGCTTTTGGAGAAAATCTCGCCGAGACTGCGGCGCTAGTCGCTGAACTGTATTTGTTCAAGCCTCGCGTAGTCTTGCTGCACACAACGGCCAGTAGCTTGTGCCTCATTTTAGCTAGTTCAGTGATTCTTTGCTTAGCGGTATGGATTCCCCCGATGATCATAAGTGCGCAGCTAATATCGTGACCACACACAACTATTACATTCAGTGCGCCTGAGGCGCCGGAAGCAGCTGGTGCTGCGCCGCTGATGAAAAGGCGTTAAATGATGGAAGCTATGACGAGTAACGAGTTAAAACTGCTTGAGTATTTGGTGGGGTATTTCCAATCAGGAAGTATAAGTCCAGATGACCCATCGACACACTTGCCGTACTCAAAGGTACTGAGTGAGTTGGGCTTTCCTAATGATGGTCGAACTCCCGGTGATAGTCTTAACCAACATGCAATGGGCGGCTTCGCTGAGTGGCTTCATGAGAACAATTTTCCTAGCATAACCGGAATTATCGTTAACAAGCTTAGTGATCGGAACAGAGGTGGTTTCCCATCACAGTCGTATTTTGCATACCATAATCGGCAAGATATGGACTTTGAGTGGCAGCGAGGCGAGATAAGGAGGGCGTGCCAGCTTGACTGGAATCCGAACTAGAAAAGGTAGGGGTATCACTAGAGGGAGATTTCGAACTCCCTGAAGAAGTTCCAGAAACCTTGATTGAGGGCGCAAAGAAAATCATTTCGGTAAACGCATACGAACGAAATCCTGCCGCTAGAAATTTATGCATAAAAGCACACGGAGTTACGTGCGTGGTATGCGAATTTAATTTTGAGGCATTTTACGGTGAAAGGGGTAAAGGGTTTATTCACGTTCATCATCTAAGTTCCCTTGCGGAAATAGGTCAGGAATACGAAGTCGACCCAGTAAATGACTTAAGGCCTGTATGCCCAAATTGCCATGCAATGCTACATAGAAAAGGGAATATTGGAATAGAGGAGCTTCAAATCGAAATATCGTTTAACAAAGCATTGCAGCGGACAAGCCGCTGAATGCGGCGTTAGCACTCCGAGTTACCCATGAATTGTAGACACCCTTTATAGTTAGATGACCCTATAGAGAGGTGGTTGAAATGACAAGAAAAAGAAGACCTGCGTACACCGAAGAATTCCGTCGCGAGGCGGTGAAACGAGCTGATCAGCCAGGCAACACAAACGCCCTCGTTGCCAAGGAACTGGGCGTCAGTGCTCAGCAGATATACAACTGGCGCCGTCAGTTCAACCGGTTGTCAGAGAAGCAGTTCAACAGTCTGAATGGCGTGGATTTGTCCAAGCCTGACACCGCTGAGACGCGCCGCTTGAAGAAAGAGAATGCAGAACTGAAGAAGGAGGTCGAATTCCTAAAAAAGGCTGCTGCGTACTTCGCGAACCAAAAAGAGTGAAGTACGCGCTGATCAGAGAACATGTTGGGCAGTTCGCCATCGCTTTGATGTGTCGCGTGCTTGGTGTCTCCAGATCGGGCTACTACCGCCGGAACGACCGGCCAAAGAGCGATCGGCAACAACGACGAGAGATGATGCAGGCGCAAGTGGCTGATACCTGGGCCACTTACAAAGCACGCTACGGTGCGCCGCGTATTGCCAAGGAGCTTTGTGCCATGGGCATGCCTTGTTCAGTCAACCATGTTGCTGAGCTACTGAGGATTCAGGGGCTTAAAGCTCATAATGGTAAACGCTTCAATTATGGTGGCCATCCGCTGACGATGAATAACGTCGCCGACAACCTGCTGTGGCGAAAGTTCGGCGCATCAGCCCCAAATAGAAAATGGACGAGTGATATCACGTACATCTGGGTGGATAAGAAGTGGATGTACCTGGCAACAGTAATGGATCTGTACTCAAGAACCATTGTAGGCTGGGCGCTGGATTCACAGATGACTGAAACGCTGATCACCAGAGCGTTGCAGATGGCTTTTGACAGAAGAGATATCGAGCCGGGGTTGATCATTCACTCGGATCGCGGGGTGCAGTACCGCTCGCAGAAGTACATCGACTTCATGAAGCGATACGGCGCGACACCCAGCATGAGCAGAAAAGGCAATTGCTGGGACAACGCTCCGATGGAGTCGTTCTTCAGCCGCCTGAAAGTGGAGCTGATTTATGCTGAACAGTTGGAAACACCAGAGCGAGTGAAATCAGCGGTATTCGAGTACATTGAAGTGTTCTACAATCGACTCAGAAGGCACTCGGCACTGGGCTATGTCAGCCCGGCAGAGTTCGAAAGGAATGCAGCTTTGGCTGCTTAATTAGAGTGTCTACTTTTTGTGGGTAGGACCACACTCTATGGAGAGTTAAGTGCACATTAAAGACTACTTCAAAAATCATCCCATTACATATAAATGGTTTTCGGGATCTTTTGCAGTCATATTTATGATCGCTTCACTTCTCTGGACTCTAGTTATTCTAGATGTCGAGGCTCAATATTTTGGTGATATGCTGCTGCAGCAAAATGCCCTGAAATGGGTATGGCTATTTGCATCAGTATCACTACTTTTTCTATCAATAAGAATATATCGTTTTGGTCCTATAGATGATTACGATAATATTTATGTCAAGTGGTTCGGCATTTATTCAGCCAATGCAGCGCTTTCTATGGCTGCCGCTTACGCAGGGGTAATGTGGGCTGCGCTTATTCCAGTATTAATTTTTGATCAGTCTCTACCTCAGGGTATGACATTCGTTGAGGCTCTTAAAATATGCATATATTTTATCGGTCTTATTTTAGTTTTATACCTTTTCTATCTCGCGCTGTTTGTAAATGGGAATTTAAATAAATATTATGAAGGCCATAACCACATGAAGGTAATGAGGCCACTTTTACTGCTATTTGCGTTATTTTTCTTCTTTGGGCGAGTCCTAGATATAGTAAAAATATTCAAGCCAGGTCTGTTTTAAAAGTGCTAACAAGGTGTTCAAATTCGTTCCGCTGCGCTCCACCGGACAGCCTACGCTCCGTTTCGGCTGCCGTTTAACACGGCTTTATGCGTCTTGACCACCCTGATCGATAGGGGTATCGTAATACCTAATTCTTATCGATAGGTGCCGCCATGGCCGAAGTAACGTAACCGTCCGGCCATCACACCTTGACAGCGGTCTCCGGCTGCCAGTTGTGTGGCAGTAGCTCATAAATGGCACTGGCCTTTTGAGTTGGCAGTCTGGCCAATACATCTTTGAGATAAGCGTAAGGGTCGTGCCCATTCAGTTTGGCTGATTGTATCAGGCTCATGACGGCAGCGGCGCGTCGACCACTGCGAAGCGAGCCGGCGAACAGCCAGTTGCTGCGACCCAGCGCCCAAGGACGGATCTGGTTCTCAACCTGATTGTTGTCGATGGGCACGGCCCCATCATCCAGATAACGGGTCAGAGCGCTCCAGCGTTTTAAACTGTAATCGATGGCCTTGGCTGTAGCAGTGCCATCGGGCACCTTCTGCCGGTGGGCGATCAGCCAGGTGTGCAAGTCATCGGCCAGGGGTTTGCCTTTTTGTTGCCGTAGTAAGTGCCGCTGCTGCGGATCAAGGGTTTTGGCTTGACGCTCGATCTCATAAAGCCTGCCGATCTGCTCCAGCGCAGTGGCTGCCAATGTACTTTTGTTTGTTTCGTGCAGCTCAAAGAACTTGCGACGGGCATGGGCCATACAACCGATCTCGGTGATGCCCTGGCCAAAGCTGGCTTTGTAACCGCTGTAGTCGTCGCAGATCAGTTTGCCCTGCCAGCCATCCAGGAAGCGTCGGGCATGTTCACCGGCACGTCCGGGCGCAAAGTCATAGACCACCGCTTTGGTATCGGCATAAGGCGTGGTGCAGTAGGCCCAGATGTACGCGCGGTGGGTCTTTTTCTTGCCCGGCTCCAGCACCGGGACCGGTGTTTCATCGGCGTGTACTACCGGGTGACTCAGGATGGTGTCTCGCAGTGCGTCAACCAGCGGCTGTAAGGCCTGGCCGCAGCGGCCGACCCAGTCAGCCAGCGTGGAGCGGGCCAGTGGGTAACCGGCCCGGCCAAAGATCTGCTCCTGGCGGTACAGCGGCAGATGGTCGGCGTACTTGGCCACCAGTACATGAGCGAGCAGGCCGGTGGTAGGCAGGCCTTTGTCGATCACATGCGCCGGCACCGCCGCCTGGGTCAGTGTCTCACACTCGGTGCATACCCACTTGCCACGGATGTGCTGCTCAACGCTGAACACGCCCGGGGTATAGTCCAGTTTCTCGCTGACATCTTCACCGATGCGCTTTAACTGGCAACCACACGGGCACTGGGTGTTGTCGGGTTCGTGACGGATCTTTGTACGAGGCAGCTCAGGTGGTAATGCCACACGCTTGGGTTGGGCTTTGGGTTTGTTGTTGATGGGTTCATCTTTGATCTGATCAGCCCACTCCTGCTCGATGGCACTGGTATCGGCGTCGATGATGTCCTCTAACAGGCTTTGCTGCAGAGGGCTGAGCTTCTCGCTGTGTTTGCCGAACTTCAAACGACGCAGCAGCAACAACTCGTGCGAGAGCTTGGCGTTGACCGCTTCCAGGTGTCGGTTGCGCTGCTCGGCGGTCACAGTGCGCTGCTGAAATGTCTGCAACTGCTGCTTCTGGTCCGCCGCACTGCCCATCAGTTGGGCAACCAGGTTGCGCAGCTGTTCGGCATCGAGTTTG
>OLID01000303.1_pt1 | contig 24364 bp, 20 predicted proteins | sample 1609361 | NCBI WGS metagenome assembly OLID01 (sample SAMN05416778, study PRJEB24817) | seawater metagenome | isolation source: Sea water | place: Canada:Atlantic | collected 2013-07
AGCAGAAGACGGCATACGAGATTTCTGCCTGTCTCGTGGGCTCGGAGATGTGTAAAAGAGACAGGTATTATTATCATATGGATTATTTACTTTATTGATTCCAATAATACTAGAAAAAAGCATAAAAAAATAATTGAAGTTATATAAAGCTATGAAATCAAATTATAAACTATATAAAATAGCAATTGTAATTCCATATTATAATGCATCAATGCATATAATTAATGTGGTTAATAAAATACCTGAATATATATCAAATATCTATATAATAGATGATTGTAGTAAAGAAGTTTTACCTTCTGAAGTACTTACAAAGAATAATAAAGTTGTCATCCTAAAAAACAAAAAAAATCTTGGAGTTGGTGGAGCAGTTAAAAAAGGTTTCTTAAAAGCTATGGAAGATAAAATCGATTTTGTTATAAAGCTAGACGCTGATGACCAAATGGATAGCAGTTATATACCTGAACTTTTGGATGGTATAATTATAAAAAATGCCGATTATTCTAAAGGAAATAGGTTTAGAGATTTAAAAGCATTAAAAAAAATGCCATTTACTAGAAAATTTGGGAATTTAGGATTATCATTTTTAACAAAAGTTGCTACTGGTTATTGGACTAATTTTGATCCAACAAATGGTTTTTTTGCAATAAAAAGAGAAAACCTAGAAAAAATAGATTTTTCAAACCTTTCAGATAGATATTTTTTTGAGACATCATTACTATCTGAACTATATTTTACCGAAGCTAAAGTTCTAGATATTAGTATGCCTGCAATTTACGATGATGAAAAATCTAGTATGCAAGTATGGAAAATGCCTTTTGTTTTTATACCTAGATTAATGAAAATTTTAATTAAAAGAATTATTAAGACATATATACTATATGATTTTAATATAGGGTCGCTATATTTAATATTTGGTATTCCAATGTTCCTTTTTGGTTTTTTTTATGGTATTTTTGAATGGCACTATCATTTAACTAATAATATTTTGGCACCAACAGGAACGATTATGGTTATAACTATTAATTTAATTTTGGGTTTTCAATTAATTTTACAAGCCATACAGTATGATATTTCTAGAGTTAATAAGTTTTAGTATTATAAAGCCAGGTAAAAATGACTAAAAAATTAATATTTATTGATATATCAGAAAGAAAAGTATTACTTAGAACAGTGGATGTTTTTACTATTGTGTTGAGTATTTCTGTAGCATCTATTTATACAGATTTTAACTATATAGATTTATCAAATGATCTGGTTTACAGCTGGTTTTTACTTTTAATCACATATTATTTGCTTTTTGGCCAAATATTTCAATTATATAATTTAAATGTTTCCAACAATAACTTTTTAGTTTTTAAAAGTGTTTTTATAACATCAATAATAACAACTTTGTTGTATGTTTTTTCTCCTTACATAGCACCATCCTTACCTGAGAATAGATTACAAATAATTTACTTTTTCCTATTAATATCTATACCGACAATCATTTGGAGGCTCTTTTATATCTGGATCTTTTTTTCGCCAAAATATTTTAAAACAATAGTTGTAGTGGGAGATTCTATGGCAACAGAGAAATTGATTGAATTAATTCAATTTAAAAATTTCCATAATATAGCTTCGTATGTTTCTAATACTGAAATAAATAAATTGAGTAATTTTCATGATGTAAAAACTGTTGATTTAATCGAATTGGTTCATTCAAGTTTAGCTTCAGAAATTGTAATTTCTACTTCTGGTTTTTCAAAAGAAATAATAAAGAATTTAAACAAACAGTTAATTTCACTTTTTAAAGAAGGTATTAATATTAAAAGTTTTGAAACCTATTATGAGGAGGTGACAGATAGAGTTCCTAGGGATCATTTAGACTATAACTTTTATAAACAAATAAACTTTAGTAAAAATAATGATAATCATTTTTATCATTTTATACAAAGAGTTATTGATATAGTTATTTCTTTAATTGGCATCAGCTTCTTTATAGCCATCTTGCCCTTGTTGTTCATAGCTAATTTAATTGGTAATAGAGGGGCACTATTTTATACACAGAATAGAATTGGATTTAAAGGTAAAACTTTTAAAATATTCAAACTTCGTTCTATGGTAGTAGATGCAGAAAAAAATGGAGCTGTTTGGGCGCAAAAAAATGACTCTAGAATAACATCATTTGGAAAGTTTTTGAGAACAACACGATTAGATGAATTCCCTCAGTTTTTTAATATTTTAAAAGGAGAAATGAGCCTAATTGGGCCAAGACCAGAAAGACCTGAGTTTGTTAAAGAATTAGAAGAAAAAATACCTTTTTACTCTATTAGACATGTTGTTAGACCTGGGTTAACTGGATGGGCACAAGTAAATTATCCTTATGCCAATACAATAGAGGAACAAGAAACAAAATTACGTTACGATTTGTTTTACATAAAAGAAAGAAGCTCATTTCTTAATTTTAAAATACTTATTAAGACTATTTCTACAGTCCTATTGCTTAAAGGACAATAACTTTTTTAATAAATAAAAAAAGCGAATAAGTAATAGTAATATAACTGGCAATATTGCAAATGGTAATAACTGTATTTTACCAATCCAAATAAAAGCAATACTTAAAAGTAAAATAATCAAAATTTTAAGATATGTTTTTACCCATAATTTTGGATTCTCTTTCAAAAGATAAAAAGCAACAATTATATTTGGAGCAAAAGCCCATAAAAAATTAAAGTTGATTGGGGTAGTAGAGTGATTTGTGAAAAACCAGAGAAATACTATTAATAAACCGATTATACCTGTTGAAAAGAACAACAAAAAATCTAACCATTTTGTTCTTTTTTTTCTTTTTACATCTTTGTAAGTAATAAACACTCCAATTAATAATAACAATGTAAAAACTAAAAATGGATTAAGAAAAGAAGACTCAATTTTTAATTCATCAAATTTTAATATGTATCGATCATTTTTTATTAAATCCTTATAATTTCCGTTTTTAATTATTTTTGCATTTTTAAACCCACTATATACATAATCTGGTAAATACATATATTGTTTAGCGGTTGTCACTTGATCTAATTTGCGTCCTAAAGCTAAATTAATACCAAAACTTCCCCAGGTATTCCAAGGAATCTCTGTATTCATTAATTGCCTAAGTGATTTACCATCTTCAAGATAATTACCCTGAAAAATAATTTTATTTTTTAAAACATTGTCAGCAATCTCTCTTATAATTGTCGCACAATTATTAAAAAAAGGATCGTATAAATAAGTGGCATTATCTGGTTTTGCATTGTTCTCTAAATATTCAAAAAATTGTTGTTTTTCAGACCACTTTAAGTCTAAAACTTGCTCTTTTACCCAACGTTTATCTCTTTGAGAACTTCTAACAAAATAATGAAAAGGGTAGCGTTCTAATTTATAAAGCATTTTTCCCTTAGTGAAATTGAGGTAAAAATTTGGTGCATTGAAATCGAAAAAACCGTAGTTATATATAAAATCAAAATCAACAGACTTCACTCTAATCGCACTATGTCCGAAACCTTCGTATAATACTTTTCCAGGTCCAGCTGTAATTATACTTACCTCTGCTTTATCAGATAATTTTTTATATTGAGAAAATGTAATTTGAACAACAAATAAGATTAGAAATAAAAAAGTGAATTTAGTTTTCATTATAATTTAATTTCTAAAGAATTTATAATCAATTTTGATTGAAAAAATGTTTGAATACAGCGCATTTCCAACACTTCCAATATTCGTTAATGCATAATCAACTTGAATTCCGTTGTATTTAAACCCAACTCCAAAATTTGGTTGTAGTGATACTGATTTACTTCCATCAAACTGAGTTGTATTTTGAATATTTCCAATTCCACCACGTAAATATATCAAATCGGTATAATCAAGCTCAAAACCAAAAGTAGGATCTACACTAATTACATTTGATGAAATAACATCATTTGTTTGTGCAAAGCGCATGTTTAAATCGATTTCTGTTAATAAATGGAAATCTCTAGCAACTCTAAATTTTCGTGCGACACCAAGCTGAATTTTAGGTTTTGTAAGTTCTGTTGTTTCAGGTAATTCTTGATTTTGTCCAGGAATTGAATTCTTAATTTTATCAAATTCAACTTCATCAATACTCCAAGTATTATAAGTTGTAGTAATATCTCTAACCATCAAACCAAACTTCCAATCGTTTCTTTCAAATTGAATACCGGCATCAAATCCAAATCCCCAAGAAGAAGCAAAATCACCAATAATTCTTCTAATTACTTTGGTGTTAACTCCAAAATACATGTCTTTAAAAATTAAATTTCTAGCATAAGAAATCGTGAAGGCATAATCTGCAGCAGAAAAAAGACTAACTCTATTAAAGTTGATATTTCCTTGATTATCAATAAGTTCAGTTGTGTTTAAAATGTCATCAACTCCAAAACGAATAATTGAAATTCCAATTGCGCTTTTATCATCAATAGGTAACGCAATTGCAGCATAATTATAATTAGCAATTCCTGCAAAATATGATGCATGCATTAATGAACCCTCGTAATCTTCTAGATTTACTAAACCAGCTGGATTCCAGTAAATTGCATTTACATCGTTACTGGTAGCAACAACAGATCTACTCATTCCTAAAGATCTGGCATCAACACCAATATTTAAAAATTCGTTTGAATAATTTCTAAAAGTTTGCGCAGATAGTTGAAGTGAATAAAATATAAAAAATATGAAATAAAGTTTTTTCAAAATAAAAATTACTTATGACAAATATCTAAAATCCTATTATAATAACCATTGTTAACTTAAGATATTGTTTGTTCAATTTTGATTTCAATATTTTCATCAATAAATCTACTTATGCGTTTTTCTAACCATCTACTTTCTTCTTGCTTAAAGGTTGATAGGAATCCAACATGACCACCATATTTAGTAACTTCTAAAAAAAAAGTTTCAGAATCTCCTGCTTCTTCATAAGGAAAACATTCTTTTCCTAAAAAGGAATCATCTTCAGCATTAATGAGTAGTGTAGGTAATTTTATTTTAGATAAATAGGGTTTTGAGCTTGCTTTTTTCCAATAATCTTCTGGACTTTCAAATCCAAAAACTGGAACGGTATATAAATATTCTAAATGTTTAAACTTCTTTGCTTTAAAAAGCTTGTCTTTATCGAGTTCAAACTCAGGAAATTTATAAGATTTCTCTAGTACTTTCAATCGGATGGTTTTTAAAAACCCTTCTATATAAAGTTTGTTTTTTAATTTATCCATTTCTCTTTCAGAACTCTCAATGTCAATAGGAACAGATGTTGCAATAGCTCCTTTTATTTTTGGTGAAAGTGTTTCAGAAAACTCTCCCAAATATTTTAAGGTTAAGTTTCCTCCTAAACTAAACCCTATTATAATAATATTTTCATAATCATAAGTTTTTAAAATATGATTCACAATAAACTCAACATCTTCTGTTTTTCCACTATGATATGTTCCTAGTAACAAATTATCTTCGCCACTACATCCACGTAAATTAATAGAAACAGCATCAATTTTTTTAGTATTTAATTCATTTGCGGTAGAAATCATATATTTAGATTCTGAACTACCTTCTAAACCATGAATTAAAATTGCCAATGTATTTGAGTTTACAGTTGAAAAATCTAAATCTATAAAATCATTATCCCAAGTATTTATACGCTTTCGTGTATAATTACAAATTTCTTTCATAAATAAAGGCCTATAAACAGTGTTTAAATGACCATTTCTAAATGGCAATGAAGGGTTAAAATCAGATTTTAATATTGGCATAAATTTTTTTTAAAACAATTTGAAACACAAAGATGATAAAAAAAGAAGGAAATTGAAATCAGAGCAAATTGATTTTCTTATTTTCGCTTCATAAACCAACCCAACAAGATGAAAAAACACATTCCCAATTTAATTACTTTAGGAAATTTATTGTGTGGAACAATTGCAACTATTGCTGCAGTAAATGGAAATTTTGAAATTGCAGCTTTATCTGTAACTACAGGGATTATACTTGATTTTCTTGATGGATTTGCAGCAAGATTACTTAAAGTTTCTGGTGAATTAGGAAAACAATTAGATTCGTTAGCAGATATGGTTACGAGTGGAGTAGTTCCTGGAATTATAATGTTTACTTTGTTGCAAGAAAACTCATTAAATTTATTTGAAAAATCGGCAGACACTTTAAATATTGCTTCTTTTAGTACAGGATATTTTCCATATTTTGGTTTAATCCTAACTTTAGCCGCTTGTTATCGTTTAGCTAAATTTAATATTGATACACGTCAGTCAGATTCTTTTATTGGAATGCCAACCCCAGCAATGAGTTTGTTTGTAATTGCTTTACCGTTAATTCCGTTGTATTCTGACAATCAATTTTTTATTGATTTAGTGCAAAACAATTATTTCTTAATAGGAGTAACGTTAGTCTTGAGTTTTTTAATGAATGCGGAAATCCCTTTATTTTCATTAAAGTTTAAATCATACGGAGTTAAAGAAAATCTATTGAAATATGTTTTTTTAGTAGCTTCAATAATTATGATTTTAACGTTAGAAGTTATTTCTATTCCGTTAGTAATTATTTTATATGTACTTCTTTCTGTAGGAAGTAATTTGAGTAAGAAAAAAGCTTAAAACTTCTTCTTTTTCAATTCGAAATCTTTACCAAGATATACTTTTCTAACTGTTTCATCCGCAGCTAATTCTTCTGGCGTTCCGCTTTTAAGAATACTTCCTTGGTACATTAAAAAAGTTTTATCGGTAATTGCTAATGTTGCTTGTACATCATGATCGGTAATTAAAATACCAATGTTTCTGTTTTTAAGTTGTGCAACAATGCTTTGAATATCTTCAACAGCAATCGGATCAACACCTGCAAAAGGTTCATCCAATAAAATGAATTTTGGATCAGAAGCTAAACAACGAGCAATTTCTGTTCTTCTACGTTCTCCACCAGATAACAATTCGCCTTTATTTTTACGTACATGACCTAAACTAAATTCTTCTATTAAAGATTCTAATTTTTCTTTACGTTCTTTTTTTGTTCTGCCAGTAAATTCTAAAACTGACATAATATTGTCTTCAACAGATAATTTTCTAAAAACGGATGCTTCTTGTGCTAAATATCCAATTCCTTTTTGAGCACGCTTGTACATTGGGTCATTTGTAATTTCTTCATCATCTAAATAAATATGACCGTCGTTGGGTTTTATCATTCCAACAATCATATAAAATGAAGTGGTTTTTCCTGCGCCATTCGGTCCTAATAAACCTACAATTTCTCCTTGAGAAACTTCTAAAGAAATTCCTTGAACAACCTTTCGGCTACCATAAATTTTTTGAATATTATCTGCTCTTAAAATCATAAGTCAAATATAGGAATTGAGATTTAGTGAACTCTTAATTTAATTATAAATCGTTTTGCTCTAATGCTTCCCAATATTCGTAAGCTCTACGTAAATGTGGAATTACAATGGTTCCGCCAACCAAAGTAGCTATTGACATAGTTTCCATCATTTCTGCTTTAGAAACACCATTTTTATATGCAGTTTCTAAATGATATTGAATGCAATCATCACATCGCAAAACCGCTGAAGCAACTAAACCCAATAACTCTTTTGTTTTAACAGGTAAATGACCTTCAGAATAAGCATTGGTGTCTAAATTAAAAATTCTCTTAATAACTTTGTTGTCATTGCTTAAGAGTTTATCATTCATTTTTTGACGATACTCATTAAATTCTTCAACTTTATTTGGCATTTTTTAATTGTCTTTTTTGAACGAAACCAGAAATGTAAATTCCAACTTCATATAAAATTAATATAGGTATAGAAACAATTATTTGACTCGCAACATCTGGCGGAGTAATAATTGCTGATAGTATTAATACTAAAACCAACGAATGTTTTCTGTATTTTCTTAAAAATTCTGGCGTTACTAATCCTAATTTTGATAAGAAATAAATTACAACTGGTAATTCAAAAACTAATGAAATACCTAACATTGTATTGGTAAATAAACTGATATAAGAATCTAATGTAAAGTTATTTACAATGCTATCGCTAATTTTATATCCATAGAAAAATGATACAGACATTGGCATAATTACATAGTAACTAAAAAGCACACCAATAAAAAACAAAAGAGAAGCTATAAATAAAAATCCTCTAGATTTATTTCTCTCAGTTTTGTGCAATCCAGGAGCAATAAATCGCCACATTTCCCATAATAAATATGGAAAAGCAATAATAACACCTAATACCATTGAAACCCAAAGTGAGCTCATTAATTGTTGTGTTGGTGATAATGCTTGTAGCTTACTTGGTATTTGAACGTCACAAAAACTACTTTCAATTCCGATTGCTCCAAATACTTGACAGAAAAAACGATAAGTAACAAAATCAGAATGCGTGTGTGCTATAATAAAGTTGTTGTAGATTTCTTCTCTAAAAACAAAAAGAACAATTGCTAAAACAAATATTACAACCGCACTTCTAACTAAATGCCAACGTAATTCTTCTAGATGCCCTAAAAAAGACATTTCTTTTGCTTCTTCACTCATTTAAAAAATACCTTCTTTAATTAAATCATGTAAATGCACAACTCCTAAATATTCATTGTTGTCATTTGTTACTAATATTTGAGTAATGTCATTGCTTTCTAAAGTTTCTAAAGCATCAATTGCCATGGCGTTGATAGCGATAGTTTTTGGATCTTTTGACATAATATCGTTTGCTGATAAAGAATTGATTTCGGTAGATTTTGTTAACATTCTACGAATATCTCCATCAGTAATGATTCCAATAATAGTATTGTTTTCAATAACAGCAGTAACGCCTAATCTTTTTTCGGTGATTTCTACAATTACTTCAGAAATACTACTGTTTTTACCAACTTTCGGAATTTGATTGTTCTTAATCAAATCTGAAACACGCAAATACAAACGTTTCCCTAGAGCACCTCCAGGATGATATTTTGCAAAGTCGTTGCTAGAAAACCCTTTTAACTTTAATAAACAAACAGCTAAAGCATCACCCATAACTAATTGGGCTGTTGTGCTTGTTGTTGGCGCTAAGTTGTTTGGACACGCTTCTTTTTCTACAAAAGTATTTAAAGTAAAATCTGCATTTGTACCTAAAAAAGAATCCGTATTTCCAGTAATAGCAATAATTTTATTTCCGTAATTCTGAATCAACGGAACTAAAACTTTAATTTCTGGTGTATTTCCACTTTTAGAAATACAAATAACAACATCATCATTTTGTATCGTTCCTAAATCGCCATGAATTGCATCTGCAGCATGCATAAAAATTGCTGGTGTTCCGGTAGAATTAAAAGTAGCAACAATCTTTGTAGCAATATTCGCGCTTTTTCCAATTCCGGTTACAATAACTCTTCCTTTAGAATTTAAAATATATTTAACGGAATTTTCAAAATTATCATCAATTAAATTCACTAAATTAGCAATAGCGTTACTTTCTATAAGAATAGTTTCTTTTGCAATAGCGTTGATTGAATTTATGTCTTTCAAGGTTTTATAATTTTAGTAGTAAAAAAAAAAGTTATATCTTTAAATTATTGTAGAAAACACTTTTTTATTGCTTCTACAAATTTACTATAAATAATGATAGACCCAAACCAAAAATTGGTTTTTAAACATACACAAATAAATTCCCCGTTTGATTGATAATATGAGTGATGAAATTGATTTATATAAACCGTTAAAGAAGTTTTTCGGATTTAATAAGTTTAAAGGTTTACAAGAAGAAGTAATACAAAGTATTTTGAGTAGAAAAGATACATTTGTTATTATGCCAACTGGTGGTGGAAAATCTTTATGCTACCAATTGCCAGCATTAATGAGTGAAGGAACAGCTATTGTTGTTTCTCCATTAATTGCCTTAATGAAAAATCAGGTGGATGCAATTCGTGGAATATCTGAACATAGAGGAATTGCACATGTTTTAAACTCTTCATTAAATAAAACAGAAGTTGCCCAAGTTAAAAGTGATATTGAAAGTGGAATTACAAAACTTTTGTATGTTGCTCCAGAATCTTTAATTAAAGAGGAATATGTTGCTTTTTTAAGAAATCAAACAATTTCTTTTGTTGCAATTGATGAAGCGCATTGTATTTCTGAATGGGGACATGATTTTAGACCAGAATATAGAAACTTAAGAACAATCATTAAACAAATTGATAATGTTCCTGTAATAGGTTTAACAGCTACTGCAACAGAAAAAGTACAAGAAGATATTTTAAAAACGTTAGGTATTTCTGATGCTAAAACTTTTAAAGCATCATTTAATAGAGAAAACCTATTTTATGAAGTAAGACCAAAAACAAAAGATGTTGATAAAGATATTATACGATTTGTAAAACAACGAATTGGTAAGTCAGGAATTATTTATTGTTTAAGCAGAAAGAAAGTAGAAGAGATTGCACAAGTTTTACAAGTAAATGGAATAAAAGCAGTTCCTTATCACGCAGGTTTAGATGCAAAAACTAGAGTAAAACATCAAGATATGTTTTTGATGGAAGATACTGATATTGTAGTTGCCACAATAGCATTTGGAATGGGTATTGACAAACCAGATGTTCGTTTTGTAATTCATCATGATATTCCTAAAAGTTTAGAAAGTTATTACCAAGAAACTGGTCGTGCTGGCCGTGATGGAGGAGAAGGTTATTGTTTAGCTTTTTATGCATATAAAGATATTGAAAAATTAGAAAAATTCATGGCGAGTAAACCTGTTGCAGAACAGGAGATTGGTCACGCTCTATTGCAAGAAGTTGTAGGTTATGCAGAAACTTCAATGAATAGGCGCAAATACATTCTACATTATTTTGGAGAAGAATTTGACGAGATAAATGGTTTAGGTGCCGAATTGGATGATAACACAAAGAATCCAAAGAAAAAGCACGAAGCAAAAGAGGAAGTGGTGAAATTACTCTCTGTTGTAAGAGATACGAAAGAAAAATACAAAGCAAAAGACGTAGTAAGTACAATTGTTGGTAAAGAAAATGCGATGTTAACTTCACATAAAACACATTTTCAACCATTTTTCGGAATAGGAAAAGACAGAGAGAGTGCTTATTGGATGGCGTTGATTAGACAGGTTTTAGTTACTGGATGTTTACGTAAAGAAATTGAACAATATGGTGTTGTTAAAATAACACAAAAAGGATTAGATTTTATAGATTCTCCAACATCATTTATGATGACGGAAGATCACACATATTCAAGTGAAAATGATAATTCTATCATTACAAATACAAAAGGAAATTCTGTGAGTGTAGATGCAGAATTGATGATTATGCTTAAAGATCTACGTAAAAAATTGGCTAAAAAATTAGGAGTTCCGCCGTTTGCAGTTTTTCAAGATCCATCTTTAGATGATATGGCTTTAAAATATCCAATTTCTTTAGACGATTTAGCAAACGTTCATGGTGTTGGTGAAGGAAAAGCACGTAAATTCGGAAAAGATTTTATTGTTTTAATTGCAAAATATGTTGATGAGAATGATATTTTAAGACCAGATGATTTAGTTGTAAAAAGTACTGGAGTAAATTCGGGTTTAAAGTTATTCATTATTCAGAACACAGATAGAAAACTGCCTTTAATTGACATTGCAAAATCGAAAGGTTTAAATATGGAAGAGTTGATTAAAGAGATGGAAGCCATTATTTTTTCAGGAACTAAATTAAATATTACGTATAGTTTAGATGACCTATTAGATGAAGAGCAACAAGAAGAGATTTTTGATTACTTTATGGAAGCTGAATCTGATAAAATTCAAGATGCATTAGATGAATTTGATGGTGATTATGACGAGGAAGAACTTCGATTAATGCGAATAAAATTTATAAATGAAGTTGCTAATTAGTTATACTTCAATATTTTAAAAACCATACTTTCCTTTTTAACATTCTTTTGACATCCTTTTAACATTTTTAAGGCACGGTAATTGTAGTTTCGGCCTGTAAAAATAAAAATATACAAGCGAAAAGACTCTCACTATTAGTAGTAATACTACTAACACTTTCACCAATTTTCTCTCAAGAAAAAGAATCAAAATTAAATGTTTTTTTAAACTGTAATTTCTGTGATCAATCATACATCAAACAAAACTTAGAGCATGCAGAATTTGTAAGGGATCAGAATTATGCTGATGTCTATTTGTTTTTCACCAATCAAAGAAATGGTAGTGGAGGAAGAGTTTATGAAATTGATATAGTAGGTCAAAACAAATTTAAAGAATTCAAAGACAAAATAATATTTTCTACAAACTCTAATAATACAAGTGATGAAGTTCGTGCATTAATGTTGAAAAATATTCGTTTAGGTTTGATTCGTTATTGGGTTAAAGAAGGTTTACAAGATAAAATATCAATATCAATTAAAAGATCAAAACCAGAAGAATTAGTAAAAGAAAAAGACCCGTGGAATAATTGGATTTTTGAACTTGAAGCTAGAGGTAATTTTAATGGTCATGAAACGTATAGTAAACGTAATTTAAACTTTAATACATCAGCTAGAAGGATAACCGAAAAAAATAAATTCATATTTAGATTAAGATATGGTAACGATGAATCAATCTATAAATTTGATGGAAATCCAGATCAAGTTTACAATAATAGTAACAAAAACATAACACTTTACAATGTATTTAGTATTAATAGTCACTGGTCTGCAGGTATTTTTAGTTGGGCTGGAGGTTCAGATTATTCCAATAAAGATTTGTATATAACATTAGCGCCAGCAATTGAATATAACTTTTTTGATTACAAAGAATCGTTTAAAAAACAAATTACATTAGCTTACAGATTAGGTTATAATTATACCAACTATACAGAAACTACAGTTTTTGGAAAAACTGATGAATATTTATGGAATCATTCATTAAGTTTAAAAGCAAGTGTAAGACAGGTTTGGGGAAATATAAATGGATCTGTGCGTTATGAAAGTTATTTACATGACACTGCTTTAAATCAGTTTTCATTTAATTTAGGTGCAAGGGTAAGATTATTTAAAGGTTTCTCTTTTAATGTTGGAGGTAACTATAATATCACAAATAATCAAATTAATATACCAGCAGGTAATTTAACTGTAGAAGAAATTTTATTACAACAGCAGCAAATCAAATCAGGTTATAATTATAGGTTTAATATAGGTTTTAGTTATACATTTGGTTCAATGTTCAATACGGTTGTAAACCCAAGATTTGATTAGTTGATTATTAATGAAGAGTAAAGATAGTTACTAATATTCCTAGTAAGATTGCAGTAAATTTCTGAATATTGAACTTATGATTTTCAGAGCTTTCAAATAATATTATTGTAGAAATGTGTAAGAATACACCAATTATTAATGCAGTTATTTCTGTTTGATATTCAGTAATAAAAGTAATTTTATTTGCTACTAAAACCCCAAGTGGGCTCATGAGAGCAAAAATACTTAAGAATATTATAACTGTACTTTTTGAGAATTTTGAGTGTATTAAAAAGGTTGTTAAAACGATAGCAATCGGAATTTTGTGAACCACAATTGCCCATAATAAATTATCATCATCAGAATGAATTGGAATTCCTTCAGAAAAAGCGTGAATACATAAACTTATAAAAAGTAAAAAAGGGAACTTTGTTTCGTTTGAATGCACATGAATATGTCCGTGTTCTGCTCCTTTAGAAAAAGATTCTAAAACAGATTGAATTATAATTCCAGCTAAAATAAATATCCCCACTCTTTTTACATTACTAGCTTCTATAAAAACCTCTGGCATTAAATGCAAAATGGTAACAGATAGTAAATAAGCACCACTAAAAGATAATAGTAAACGGGTGATCTTATTTGATGGTTTAAAAATTAAAACAACCAAAGCACCAACTAAAACGGAAAGTATTAACAATATATAACTCATTACGATACTACAAATATTAATCTTTTAGAATTTTCTTTATCAAATTTTGATAATTGATAATCTCCAAAAATATGTTTTACTTTTAATCCAGCTTTTTGTAAGTATAAAGTGAATTTCTCTTTATCTAAATACTTTACTCTTTCAAAATAGGAATGTTTTTCACCTTTAAAGGTAAACTCTATTTCTTTAATGATAAATTCATTTTCTATTTTTTTATGAATACAAAAATCAATTCCCTCAATAGTTTTAACTTCATTTGAAATTAAATTCTTTTTTACATCAAAGACATTTAAAAAATCGATAACAGCAACACCATTATCTTTTAAGCCATTTTTAATATTTTGTAATACTTTTATGTCTTCATTATCATTTTCAAAATAACCAAAACTTGTAAAGAGATTAAAGATGGCGTCGTATTTGTTTACAATCGGATTTCTCATATCATGCTCAACAAAGTTCAAACTTTCGTTAGCAAAAGTATTTGCAAAAACAATACTGTTTTCAGATAAATCTGCACCGGTAACTTTATAACCTAATGAGTTTAAAAAAACAGAATGCCTTCCTTTTCCACAAGCTAAATCTAAAATATGTGTGTGTGGTTTTAACTGCAAAAAAGAGGTGATATTTTGCATAAAAATCTGTGCATCTTTGTCATCTCTATCTTTATATAAGATGTGATAAAAAGGAGTGTCAAACCAAGAAGTAAACCAATCTGTTTTTGCTTTCAATTTTATTTATTCAATTAAAATTTTTGATGATTTCTTTTGTCCGTTTAATAATTGATAACTTACAATATACATTCCTTTACTTAAATCTTCTATGTTGATTTCGATTTTTTTATTAGTCGCTCGATATGTTTTTTTATGTACAAGTTTTCCTAATATTGAGAAGATTTCTACATCTAAACTTTTTAAAGAATTGGATTGCAAATCTAACGTAAATTTACCTGAACTTGGATTTGGAAATACATTTTTTATATCCGAAACAGTTTGATAATTATCAATAGCTAATGTAGAAGTATTGTATGAAAAAACACCAGCTCCTTTTGTACCAGTAAACAAGGTTTTTCCATCAGAAGAAAAAGCAAGAGAAGTGATTGCTTTATTAGATAATCCTTGAATAACATGTGTCCAATTTGCTCCTCCATCTATTGTCATATAAACACCTGTATGAATATCTCCAACAGCAATATTCTTTTTATTTGTAGGATTTACAGTAATTGACATCAATAATTTTATTGGAAAATCTGTTGAAGAATTTGATTCACTTAATACTTGTGTCCAGGTAGCTCCATTATCAATCGATTTGTAAACACCTTTGCTTTTTGTAGCAGCATAAATAGACAAATTATTATCTGACAATACGATTCCGTGAATTGATTGGTCTGGAATTCCTTGACCAATATTTGTCCAATTTGTACCACCATCAATAGAATGAAACAATCCATCACCTCGTAACCCTATATAAACTGAACTTTCATTAGTAGAATTAACGGCAAGTGCAGTAATATTTAAATTTGTTGCAGCAATTCCTGTTGTTCCAGTTTGCGACCAAGTTTCACCAGAATCAGTAGATTTATAAACGCCAAAACTATTTGGAAATGTAGTGTTCTCAGGATTGCTATAGAAAAATTGATAGGCATAACCCGCATACATTGTAGTTGGGTTACTTTTAGAAATTACAATTTCTTTAGCTCCATGTCTACTATTAACATTGCTAGCACTTGCTGTTGGGTGATTAAATTTTACGGTCCAATCATTCCCTGCATTTGTGCTTTTTAAAATATTACCTTCATGTTCATCAGAAATAAAATGAGTATTACTATTTGTTGGATGAATAACAGTTGAATACCATTCTGCATTTCCACTTGCTTCACCGTAAAAGAGCCCATCATAAGTCGTTCCGTTATTTGTTGATTTAAAAGGACCACTTCTACCAATTGTTGAAAAAGCAGCTGTGTTTTGAGAATCTGGAGAGATTTTATGAATTGTAGCGCCAGAATAACCTGTACCTAGTACTTGCCAAGTTTTAGCTCCGTCCGTTGATTTGAAAATTCCACCACCATAATTTGCAGCATATAAAATATCTGGATTTGTTTTGTCTATGGTAATTTCAATTGGAACTCCTGCTCTAATTCCATTTGGTCCCCATGAAGTTGGAGAAGTAACTGTTCCTCCACGATGTCCTGTCCAAGTTACACCAGCATCAGCACTTCTATAAAAAGCATAAGCACTTGCAGCATACACAATATTATTATTAGATGGTGCAATTTTAACAGCATTAAAAATATCTTCTGTATAACCAGGTAAAATTACATCAGTTGATGAAATTACTTGCGTCCAATTTGTTCCTCCATTTGTAGATTTAAAAACACCTCCTTTAATTGGTGTACTTAAATTAACTTCTGCATTATTTCCAGTTGCAATATATAACAAACCTGGAGTTGCAGCATCTGACATTCCACCAACAAAAAGACTTCCAGTAATTCCTGTATTAGATTGATTCCATGTTGTTCCGCCATCTGTAGATTTCATAATTCCTTCTCCAACAATGTTTGAAGCTTCTCGATCAAATATCCCTGTCGATGATACTAGATTTAAAGGATTTGCTCCAATACATAACCATCTAGCTAAACTACTTCCGTTCCAAATTTTTGTCCAATTTTCTCCGCCATCAGTTGTTTTGTAGATTACACCATTTACTTTTTCAAATTCATTTCCTTGATTTCCAGTAGGCACTTCACCACTCGCATAGATAGTATTTGAATCACCATTTACAACACTAATCTCTCTAAAAACAATGTTGTTTTCAGTAATTCCAGCCGTTTTTTTAATCCAATTTTCACCTGAATCAGTAGATTTATAAATGCCACTATCATATTCTGTTCCTGCCCAAATTGTTGTTGGATTATTTTGGTCAATTGCTACAGTAAAAACAGGGATTGCGTCATTAGAATCTCCACTTCTAGATGTTATACCATTATTTTTAGGAACCCAAGTTATTCCGCCATCAACACTTTTATGAATACCAGATAAAGCATCTGTAATATAAATGATTTGATTATTTGTTGGATGAATCTTAATATTATATCCTAAACCACCAATTGGACCACCAGTTCTTTGCCATTGCTGACTAGACAAACTAAATGTAAATAATAATGATAAAATGAAAAGTAATTTTGTTTTCATAAAAGATATTTAAAGCATTAAAATAACTATAATCAAAGATATTAAATTATTTTTGCAAAATGGAAAGCAGAAAAGATTTTAAAATGGTGGCAACAACCATGTTTGGATTAGAAGAGGTTTTGGCAACAGAATTGAAAAATTTAGGTGCGCAAGATGTAGTAGTTGGAATCAGAAATGTTTCTTTTAAAGGTGATAAAGGTTTTATGTATAAAGCAAATATTGCCCTTAGAACCGCTATTAGAATCTTAAAACCAATTAAATCTTTTAAGGTTTTTGATGAAGAAGATTTATATGATAGTTTGCAAAAAATCAAATGGGAAAACTATTTAGATGTCGATGGAACTTTTTCTATTGGTGCTGTTGTAAACTCTAAAAATTTCACAACTAACTCTCATTATATTACATTAAAATCTAAAGATGCTGTTGCAGATTATTTTAGACATAAATATAGCAGAAGGCCAAACGTAGATTTAAAATACCCAGATTTAAAAATCCATGTGCATATTCAGAAAGAATGGTGTACGGTTTCATTAGATTCTTCAGGTGATTCATTACACAAAAGAGGATATCGTTCTGCTACAAATATCGCCCCAATTAATGAAGTTTTAGCAGCTGGATTAGTATTACTTTCTGGTTATACAGGGGAAGAAAATTTTATAGACCCGATGTGTGGATCAGGAACTATCTTGATTGAAGCAACAATGATTGCAAATAACATTCCTGCAAATATCAATAGAAAGCATTTTGGTTTTGAAAACTGGAAAGATTACGATGAAGATTTGTATTTTTTAATTCAGGATGTATTATTAAAAAAAATACGCAGTTCTCATTTTAAAATTATGGGGTTTGATAAAGCGCCATCAGCTGTTCAAAAAGCAAAAGATAATGTAGAAAATGCCAATTTAGATGAATTTATTGGTGTACATCACGTAAACTTTTTTAACTCGAAGAAAGAAGTTTTTGGAAATACAACAATCTTGTTTAACCCACCATATGGGGAACGTTTAAATATTGATACTGAAGAGTTTTATAAAAAAATAGGTGATACGTTAAAACACGGTTATCCAGATTCTAAAGTTTGGTTTATTACTTCAGATTTACAAGCATTAAAGCATGTTGGATTAAGAACGTCAAAAAGAATTCCACTTAAAAATGGAGATTTAGATTGTCGTTTGGTACGTTATGATATGTATGCAGGAACTAGAAAAGTGAGAACTGATGAACGTGAAATTCCAGAAAGTGAAATTGATTTAGAGGATTAATTACTCTTTTTGTAAATCATCAATAAAAGCTTCGAAACTCTTTTTAAAATCTAAATAGTTTTGTCCAGTTGCTGGACCGTTAAATCCTGTTTGGATTTTTCTAACAACTCCTTTTTTGTCAATAATAATAGTAGTAGGAAAAGAAATAATGTGATTTAACATTGGTAACTTTTCATGGGCTTCTATTTTGTTTTCATTTCCAAAATGCGCTAAAACTATCGGGTAATTTATTCCAATTCGATCTTGTAAACGATTGATTCTTTTAAATGCGATCTCTTTGGTTTTAGCAACTTCAAAAGCCAATGCAATTATCTCAATATTTTTGTTTTTCTGAGAATATTTAGATAAATATTTACTTTCATCCAAACAATTTGGACACCAAGTTCCCATAATTTGTACAACCGTTACTTTTTTTTGATAGCGTTTATCAGATAGTGAAAACAGTTTTCCGTTTTTATCAGGAAAAGAAAAATCAAAGCTATCAAAACCTTTTTTTAAAAAAGTCAAATTATCAGCGCTTGGTAATTCGTAACTATTATTCAGTTTTGCTTCAAAAGGTTCTTTCCAATGTAAACCAGAATAAAATTCACCAACCATAGTTGAATCGGTAATTTTTGCTGCAAATAAAAATGCGTGAGCGCCATCAAAAGTGGATAATTTTAAAGAATCACCATCAACAATTCCTTCTAAATATCTATAATCTCCAGTTGTCGTTCTAAAAGTTCCTGTTACCGAGTTTCCTTTTTGAGAAAAAATTCCTTTAGCAACATAACGTTCTGTTTCAGCATTTTCACTAAAAACAGTTTCCCAATTTCCTGAAATGTGATGACCTGCATCTTTAATTTGCGTAAACCTTGTGTTCTTTTTTACAGCTTTAAAGGGCACAATTCTATCGTAACTTTCTTTGATAAAACTTCCTGTTAATTCATTGTTAGAAATTTTAGCGATAATATATCCTTCAAATACTGGGGTTTGAATTTTAATTGAATCATTTATATAGGTAATCTCATCTACAATTATTTCTTCTTCAGCATTGTAAATAACAAAACTAGAGTCATTTTTAACTTCAAATATAAAAGGCAATTCTTGATCATCTTGAACAGTTAACCAAGCTCGGTACATACCGTTTTCTAATTTTTTAATTGATTTATTTTTACATGAAATGAATAAGGAAATGCATAATAAAAAGACAATATTTCTCATAAATATATTTTCTATAAAGAAGTTATAAACTTACAAATAAACATATTTAAAATGAACTCACTTTAGACTTTATTTTAGGCAATAAAATACAGATAAAATGCTTAAATTTGCAGCTGAAATTTGATAATAGAAACATGAAGATATCATACAATTGGTTGCGACAATTTATTCAGATTGACTGGGAAGCAGAAAAAGTAGGTGAATTACTTACTGACTTAGGACTTGAAGTAGAGGGAATTGAAACAAAAGAATCTATAAAAGGAAGCTTGGCTGGAATTGTTGTTGGAGAAGTTCTAACGTGTATTCAGCACCCAAACGCAGACAGATTAAAAGTTACAACAATTAATCTTGGTGAAGGAGAACCAGTGCAAATTGTTTGTGGAGCACCAAATGTTGCTGCCGGACAAAAAGTGCCAGTTGCTACAATCGGAACAACTTTGTATGATGAAAAAGGAGAAGGATTTAAAATCAAAAAAGGAAAAATTAGAGGTGAAGAAAGTCATGGTATGATTTGTGCCGAAGATGAATTAGGTTTAGGTTCTGGACACGAAGGAATTATGATTTTAGATGCAGATTTAAAACCAGGAACTTTGGCTTCAGAAGTTTTTGATATAGAAAAAGATCAAGTTTTTGAAATTGGTTTAACGCCAAATAGAGCAGATGCTATGAGTCATTTTGGTGTGGCTAGAGATTTGCGTGCAGGTTTAATGCAGCAAGAAATTAATTTAGAATTAATTTCTCCTTCTGTAAGTGATTTTCATGTTGATGAAAGAAAATTAAAGATTGATGTTGAAGTAGAAAATAAAGATTTAGCGCCACGGTATTGTGGAATATCAATTACTGATATTGAAGTAAAAGATTCTCCAGAATGGATACAGAATCGTTTAAAATCAATTGGAATTACTCCAAAAAATAACATTGTAGATATTACCAATTATGTGTTGCATGAGTTAGGACAACCTTTGCACGCTTTTGATGCTCAAAAAATTAAAGGAAATAAAGTTGTTGTTAAAACTTTAAAAGAAGGAACCAAATTCACAACTTTAGATGAAGTTGAAAGAACTTTATCTGCGGATGATATAATGATTTGTGATGCAGAATCAAATCCGATGTGTATTGCTGGTGTTTTTGGCGGAATTGACTCTGGTGTTACAGAAAACACATCAAGTGTATTTTTAGAAAGCGCTTATTTTAATCCAGTTTCTATTCGTAAATCAGCAAAAAGACATGCGTTAAATACAGATGCATCTTTCCGTTTTGAAAGAGGAATTGATATCAATTTAACTGAATATGCTTTAAAAAGGGCAGCATTATTAATTGAAGAATATGCTGGCGGAACTTTAGCTTCGGATGTAATGGATTTTTATCCTGAGAAATTAGAAGATTTTCAAGTGTTTTTATCATATGAAAATGTTGATCGATTAATCGGTCAAGAAATCGAAAGAGAGGTTATTAAAAACATTTTAGCTTCTTTAGAAATAAAAATTAGTAGCGAAACTGAAGGAGGATTGGGTTTGACAATTCCGTCTTACAGAGTTGATGTACAACGTGAAGCTGATATTATTGAAGAGATTTTAAGAGTTTACGGTTATAATAATATTGAGTTTTCTCATAAATTAAATACTTCAATTTCGTTTGATTCTAATAAAGAAACGAAGATTGAAAATATTGTTGCCAATCAACTAACTTCATTAGGGTTTAATGAAACGATGGCAAATTCTTTGACAAAAGAAGATTATGTTTCACTAACAGAAAACTTAAATGCCGAGAATAATGTAGAAATGCTAAATCCGTTGAGCAACGATTTAAAAGTAATGCGTCAATCTTTATTGTTTAGTGGTTTAGAATCGGTTGCATATAACATCAACAGAAAAAATAGTACTTTAAAGTTTTATGAATTTGGGAAAACATATCATAAATACAACGAAAAATACCAAGAAGACAAACATGTAACGTTGTTTGTTACTGGAAACAGAACAAAAGAGACTTGGAAAGTAGCTGCTCAAAATTCAGATTTCTTTTATCTAAAAGGGGTTGTTACTGCTCTTTTAGAAAGACTAGGAATTAACAATTTTAAAACAACACCAACAAAATCAGATGTTTTCTCTGAAGGGATAACATTGAGTTTAGGTAAAATTAAATTGGTAGATTTTGGAGTTGTAAAACGTACAATTTTAAAGGAATTCGGGATTAAGCAAGAGGTATTATTTGCAGATATTAATTGGGATAACGTTTTAAAAACCTGTGGAAAAAAGAATATTAAAGTTTCTGAATTACCTAAGTATCCAGCAGTAAAAAGAGATTTAGCTTTGTTGATTGATGATAAAATTACGTTTAAAGAAATTTACAATTTGGCAAATCAATCAGAGAAAAACTTGTTAAAAGAAGTTGATTTGTTTGATGTTTATGAAGGCGATAAATTACCTGAAGGTAAAAAATCGTATGCTGTTAGTTTTGTGTTACAAGACGCAAATAAAACTTTAGAAGACAAACAAATTGATAAAATAATGCAAAAATTACAAGCAACTTTTGAGAAAAACTTAGAAGCTGTTTTAAGATAAATTTCAAGCTCCTTTTAGGAGCTTTTTTTTATAAAATAGAATATGTACAAACTAATAATAAGACCAATTTTATTCCTTTTTGATCCAGAGAAAGTACATTACTTTACATTTTCTGTAATTCAATTTTTACACAAGGTTCCGTTTGTTCCAGGAATCATTAGAAGTGTATTTCAAGTAAATGACAAAAGATTAGAAAGAAAATTATTCGGAATTACATTTAAAAACCCAGTTGGTTTAGCTGCAGGATTTGATAAAAATGCAGTAATTTATAATGAATTGGCAAATTTTGGGTTCGGTTTTATAGAGATAGGAACAGTTACACCAAAAGGGCAAGTTGGTAATCCAAAACAACGTTTGTTTCGGTTAAAAGATGATAAAGGAATCATTAACCGAATGGGTTTTAACAATGACGGAATTGCACCAGCTATTGAAAATCTTAAAAAGAACAAAGGTCAAATTATTATCGGAGGAAACTTAGGTAAAAATACAGGCACAAGTCCTGAGAATTATACACACGATTATTGTGAAGTGTTTTCAGCATTGCATCAATATGTAGATTATTTTGTTTTAAATGTAAGTTGTCCTAATGTTGGAAGTCATGCGAAACTAAATGACAAAGCATATTTAGTCGAATTAATTATTGCTTGTCAGAAGTTAAATGAAAAAGAAGAAAAGCAAAAGCCCATCTTATTAAAAATTGCTCCAGATTTAAATGATGTTCAATTAGATGAAATCATAGAATTAGTTGCAGAAACAAAAATTGACGGGGTAATTGCATCAAATACTTCAACTACAAGAGATAATTTAAAAGCTTCTAAAGAACGTTTAGAGCAAATTGGTAATGGTGGAGTTAGCGGTCTACCAATCAAAGCACAAAGCACAAAAGTGATTCAATATTTAGCAGACAATTCTAAAAAGGCGTTCCCAATTATTGGAGTAGGAGGAATTCATTCTGCAGAAGATGCTTTAGAAAAAATAAATGCTGGTGCAGATTTAGTGCAAATTTATACAGGTTTTATCTACGAAGGACCCAATTTGATTAAAAAAATCAATAGAGCAATTTTAAAACAAGCCAATTAAGTAAATGATAGAAACGTTAATTTCATTTATGCTAGCAACTTTAGCCTTGGCAGTTTCGCCAGGTCCAGATAATATTTTTGTATTGACACAAAGTATTGTAAACGGAAAAAAGTATGGTTTAGCAACGGTTTATGGATTAATGACGGGTTGTATCATTCACACAACATTAATTGCATTTGGAGTTTCAGAAATTATTAAGAGAAACGAAAACTTGTTTTTTACAATCAAACTTTTTGGTGCTGGTTATTTATTATACTTAGCATATCAAGTTTTTAAAAGTAATTCTGATATTGTTTTTTCTACGGATAATGTACAACAAAAAACAACATTACAATTATTTAAAACGGGTTTTTGGATGAATGTGTTAAATCCGAAAGTAACTATTTTCTTTTTAGCTTTTTTTCCTCAATTCTTATTTTCTGAAGAAGTTTCTACAGTAATTCAGTTTTATGTTTTAGGAGGGTTATTTATTTTGGTTTCTTTTATTGTTTTTAGTTCAATTGCTTTATTAGCAGGAAGTGTTTCAAACTTTATTAAAAAGAATAAAAAAGCCGGAGTGTTTTTAAAATGGTTGCAAATAGTTGTTTTTCTAGGAATTGCTTTTCTTATTCTGAAGTAATTATTTCTTTTTTCTAGTTTAGAACCGCTTGATATTTACTCAAATGGTATTTCATTATTGATTACCATCGGAATTATCGCAACCCTGCCTGGTGCTTTGGCATTTGAAATCACAAGTCAATTTAACAATAACAAAATTGTGATGTTGATTTTAGAGTTCGCAGCATTATTTGGAGTAGTTGTCGCAACCGTTTTAATTGTTCAAGGAGTTAGAAGAATTCCTATTCAGTTTGCAAAACGAATGGTTGGAAGAAGTTCTAACGCAATGCCTGCAACAGGAAATAGAGATTACATTCCATTGAAAGTAAATGCAGCAGGGGTAATGCCGATCATTTTTGCTCAAGCATTAATGTTCTTACCAGCAGCTCTTGGTAACTATGCGTCACCAGAAGGTGGATCAAGTTTCTTAAGTAGCTTATCTGACTTTACTTCATGGTCATACAATATTATTTATTTCTTTTTAGTAGTGATTTTCACATACGTTTATACCTGTCTCTTATACACATCTCCGAGCCCACGAGACAGGCA
>OLID01000305.1_pt1 | contig 24288 bp, 25 predicted proteins | sample 1609361 | NCBI WGS metagenome assembly OLID01 (sample SAMN05416778, study PRJEB24817) | seawater metagenome | isolation source: Sea water | place: Canada:Atlantic | collected 2013-07
AGAGACAGACGTTGCATAAAGTAGAGAATGGTTTGTTTGTAGCGTTTAAAAACAAACAATCAGCCATTACAGAAGGGCAGTTTGTTGCTTGGTATATGAATGAAGAACTCTTAGGTTCTGGAGTAATTTCTTAAGCAGTATTTTATTTAAACTTTAAAAAGTAGTATTTTCGACATATAAATAAAAGTCGATGAAAAAACTATTTCCCCTATTCGTTTTTTTTATTTCTTTACAACTATTTTCTCAAGAAGATGCTTGGGTGTATTTGAAAGATAAACCGAATTCAGCCACATTTTTAGCAACACCTTTAAATATGTTATCGCAGCGTTCTCTTGATAGAAGAACACGTCAAAATATTGCATTAGATATTAAGGATGTTCCGTTAGAGACATCGTATTATATTCAAATTAAAAACACACAAGGAATTACTGTTTTAGCAAAATCGAAATGGTTAAATGCCATTCATGTTCAAGGAACAGAAGCAAAAATCAATAGTTTAAAAAATACGTTTACGTTTATACAAAGTATAGCGTTTGCAGATAACTCTTTAAATGCTAGCGGTAAAAGGTTGTCAAAATCAAATGCCATAACAAAACGAAATAAGTTTGCAGAAACAACTACTAATTTCAACTATGGAAACACACAAAATCAGACAGAAATGTTGAAAGCGGATTTTCTACACAAGCAAAATTTTACAGGAAACGGAATGCATATTGCTGTTATCGATGCTGGTTTTCCGAATGTAAATACACTGCCAGCTTTTGCACGAATTAGAAATAACAATCAAATTTTAGGAGGTTACGATTTTGTAGATAGAAGTACTAGTTTTTATGGAGGACATAATCACGGAACCAATGTGTTGTCTACAATTGCAGGTTATATTGACGGACAATTTGTGGGTTCTGCACCAGACGCTTCGTTTTATTTATTTAGAACAGAAGATGCCGCAAACGAAGTTCCTTTAGAAGAAAGTTTATGGGTTGAAGCTGCAGAAAGATCAGACAGTTTAGGTGTTGATGTAATCAATACCTCTTTAGGATATTCAACTTTTGATGAAAGTAGATATAATTATTCATACGCAGATTTAAACGGAAATACAACTTTTATAACTCGAGGAGCAGAGATTGGTGTTTCTAGAGGGATGATTATTGTAAATTCAGCAGGAAATGAAGGAAACGATACTTGGAAATATATTTCTGCACCAGCTGATGCAAATTCAGTTTTTACTGTTGGAGCTGTAAATGCTACGAAAGTAATTGCAAGTTTTAGTTCTTTTGGACCAACTTCAGACAATAGAGTAAAGCCAGATGTGTTAGCACAAGGACAGAGTGTTTATATTTTAGATCAAAATACAGGAACACCAAGAACATCAAATGGAACCTCTTTTTCATCTCCAATTATGGCTGGAGTTGTTGCGTGTTTTTGGCAAGCTTTTCCGAATTTAACAAACACACAGATTATGACGCGTATAAGAAAAACAGGAGATAGATTTAACAATCCACATGAGCAATATGGATATGGACTTCCTAATTTTGAAACGGCTTATGGAAATGTTTTAAATATTGAAGAGCAAAATTTTATAAAAGAAATTTCTGTGTACCCAAACCCGATTTTATCTACATTTACATTAAAAACTACTACAAGTGATTTAAGTGGCTTAAGCATTCAAATCTTTAATGTAATCGGTAAAAAAGTGTACGAAGAAAAAAGTTTGAAAAGTAAAACGATAAATGTTTCAGAATTAAATACAGGGATTTATATTCTTAAAATCATGAACGAAACACAACAGAAAACTATAAAGTTGATAAAAAGATAGCATGAAAAATCTCTTACTAGTTATTGCATTCGCTTTTTTTGTAAATGGATATTCACAAGATAAAGATACAATCGTGAATTTTTTCAATGGAAAAAATAAAGTATTAAAACAAGAAAATGCAACTTTAATACAAATGATTGTAAAAAAAGATACAACATTCTTAGAGAGCTTGTACTCTGTAAAAACAAGAAAATTAATTTCATTTGGGCATTATTCTGATGAAGCAATCACAAAAAAGATTGGCCAATTTCAATTTTATGATAATGAAGGTGTTCTTGAATTAATTGCCAATTATAATAAAGATGGGAGTTATCACGGTAAATACTTGTTGTTTAAAAAAGGAAAAAAGAAAAGTACTGGTGTTTACAAAAATGGAAAGAGAAATGGCATGTGGAATTATTATGATGATAACGGTAATAAACAAGTCAGAATTATTTATAAAGATGAAAAAGTTTATAGATATACCATATGGGATACATTAGGAAATATAAAAGATGAACCTTTAATTATATATAAAAAACTTGAGTATAAACAAGGGTTAAAAACGTTGACTTCTTTAATTTCAAGAAAATTAAAAGAGAAAGGGTTTAAAACTAAACTAAAAGGTAAACTATGGGTTTCTCTAACAGTAAATGAAGTTGGAAAAGTAGTAGATGTAAAATTAACTAAAGAATTATCAAAAAGAAATAAAACTATTATAGAAGATCTTTTTTATGGATTGACAAGCTGGGAACCTGCTGTTAAACTTAATAGAAAAGTTAAAGCGAAATTTATGCAACCTATTAGATTGAATTAAATTTTATGACAAACACAATCACACAATTATTTAATATTAAATATCCAATTGTTCAAGGCGGAATGATTTGGGTTTCTGGTTATAAATTAGCATCAGCAGTTTCTAATGCTGGTGGTTTGGGTTTAATTGGTGCAGGTTCCATGTATCCAGAAGTTTTAAGAGAACACATTCAGAAATGTAAAAAGGCAACCAATAAACCATTTGGAATAAACGTACCAATGTTGTATCCAGATATTGAAAAAATTATGAAAATCATAGTAGAAGAGGGCGTTAAAATTGTCTTTACTTCTGCTGGAAATCCAAAAACGTGGACGGCTTTTTTAAAGGAAAAAGGAATTACGGTTGTGCATGTTGTGAGTTCTGTAAAGTTTGCTTTAAAAGCAGAAACTGCTGGAGTTGATGCCGTAGTTTGCGAAGGTTTTGAAGCTGGCGGACATAATGGTCGTGAAGAAACAACTACGTTTGCTTTAATTCCGATGGTAAAAGAACACCTAAAAATTCCAGTGATTGCTGCTGGAGGAATTGGTTCTGGACGTGGAATGTTAGCTGCAATGGTTTTGGGCGCAAATGGAGTTCAAGTTGGTAGTAGATTTGCTGCAACCAAAGAATCTTCTGCGCACGAAAACTTTAAGCAAACTATCATCAATGTTAAAGATGGCGATACCCAATTAACGTTAAAAGAGTTAGCGCCGGTTCGTTTGGTGAAAAATAAATTTTTTAATGAAATACAAGCATTGTATCAGCAAAATCCGACACTAGAACAAATCAAAGAATTACTCGGAAGAGCAAGAGCCAAAAAAGGAATGTTTGAAGGCGATTTAGAAAATGGAGAATTAGAAATTGGGCAAGTTGCTGGGTTAATTCACGAAATAAAATCTGCAAAAGAAGTTATTGACGAAATGATGACGGAATTTGAAGCTGTTAAAAAAGAATTCTAAATGGACGGAACAAAAAGAGTAAACATAAATGTTGGAGGAGAAGTAGCAGTTGTGCAAAAACACCATCAACGAAGTGGTGAGCTCACCGAAGGAATTGTAAAAAGGATCTTAACAAACTCACCAAATCATCCGCACGGAATTAAAGTGCAATTAACTTCTGGTATTGTTGGGAGAGTGAAAGAAGTATTGTAACAAAACTAAAACCTTACTGCACAGGAATTTTAATCTCATACATTTTACGAGAAGCATTATTTAGTTTGTTTTCTCGCAACCAAGGATTGTGCAATTTTAATTCTTTGTAGTTGGTGCCAAATTTTATAGCAAAGTTGGCAATGTTTGTAATAACCGTGTCTACTTTTACTGTTTTGGTTTTTGATAAGGTATATAAATCGCTTTGGTCAAAGATAAAACCGTATGCTTTTGGGTTAGACATTACTTCTTTTAATGCGATAATTCTAAATACATAACGCTCAGTTTCATCAGGTAATAATGCGTCGTAATAACTTGTTACTTGTTGTGTTTTTAATCGTTTTGCAATTCCGTAATTCCCTGCATTATAAGCAGCAGCAGCCAACGTCCAACTTCCTAAACGCTCTTTTGCTTTTATTAAATATTCGGCAGCCACTTTCGTAGATTTTTCGATGTTGTAGCGCTCATCTACATTTTTGTTGATTTCTAAGCCATATTCTTTTCCGGTTCCTTTCATAAAGTGCCACATTCCAGCAGCTCCAGCAGAAGAAGTTTCATCAATTAAAGCACTTTCTGCAACGGCTAAATATTTAAAATCATCTGGCAAACCATATTTTTTTAGTAAAGGTTCTAAAATCGGAAAGTATTTATTGGCTCTTTTTAATAATAACAAGCCGTTGGATTGCCAATAGGTATTTACGAGCAATTCTCTGTCCATACGTTCTCTAATGTCTAATTTCTCCAACGGAACGCGCTCTCCAGCCAAATTTAAATCTGGTGATAATTTTAACGCTTTAATTTGATACGTGTCGCTCGTGTTTTTTTGCGGTTGAATTTGCGCTGTACTTATCGCATTTATAAAAACAACGGTTACAATTAGAAAACTAAAAATTGATAAAAATCGAGTAGATTTTGTCATGGCAGAATATTTTTTCATAAATGTATGAAAACCATAACGCTCTAGCAAATTAATGCTTGCTGAATAGCAGAAGTAATTTTTTTAGCCTTTGTTAAAATCATGGCGTGTGTTCCATTTTCTATTTCAATACAATTATTAATGTGCTTAATCGGGAAAACTTCGTCTTTTGTTCCGTGAATATGTACAATATTTCCTTGAGATTGATTTTGTTGCCAATGTAAAACGCAGTCAATTGCCCAATGCAAATAGGTTGCATTTCTAACCGACATGTATTTTTGATATGCTTCGAACTTCTTTGATTGATAATCACCTAAAAAGTAATTAATGTACGAATCTAAATTCTCTAAAAACTTTGCAGGAAACAACTTATAAGCTTTTGTCGAAGCTGCTAATTTAAAACGTTTCGGAAGTTCTAAATTTGATTTTATGCTAGAAATGATAATGATTTTTTTGGTTGAAATAATTCTGCTCATTTCTTGAACCATAACTCCACCAAAAGAGACACCAATTAAAACAGAGTTTTCATGTTTAACTTCTTCGCACATTCTTTGTGCATAAGATTGAATAGATTCACCTTTAGAAGTTGGAATTTTCCATTCTAAAAAGTGACATTCAAAGAGGTTTTCATCTAAAGAAATATGCTCATATATTTTGCTGTTTGCTGCCATTCCAGGAACAAAATAAATGTGCGTTTTAGACATTTCTTATTGAATTAATTACTGATTAATTTTACTTTTTTGTCATTACTGCGTAAGTAGGAATCCAAACTAACTTTCTATAGATTTCCATTTTCATGGGAATGAACAAAGGTTTTCCATTTATCGTTTCGACCCTTTCGACTTCGCTCAAGACAGGTTCCACGGAGAAATCTAAACCAATGTTGCTTTTTCGTTTACAAAATCAAATCGCACCAAACCATCTTCATCAATCGTTGTTAATGTAATTTCTTGAATGGTATTGACAAACTCAGGATTCCAAGGCGATTTTACTTTTACATAATTCTCAGTAAACCCGTTGATATAACCTTCTTTGTTTTCGCTTTCAAATAATACTTTAGTTGTATTTCCTAATTGACTTTCATAGAAAGCTCTTCGTTTTTTCACAGACAATCCACGTAACATTTTACTACGCTTTGCGCGCACTTTTTTAGGAACAACACCATCCATATGTACAGCTTCTGTATTTGGTCTTTCAGAATACGTAAAAACGTGTAAATACGAAATGTCCATTTCGTTTAAGTAGTTGTACGTTTCTAAAAATAATTCATCTGTTTCTCCAGGAAATCCAACAATAACATCAACACCAATACAAGCGTTTGGCATTACTTCTTTAATTTTAGAAACTCTATTTGTGTAGGTGTTTTTCAAATAACGACGCTTCATTTTTTTTAATAATTCGTCGCTTCCAGATTGCAACGGAATGTGAAAATGCGGAACAAAAATTTTTGATTTTGACACAAAATCAATCGTTTCATCTTTCAATAAATTGGGCTCGATTGATGAAATTCTTAAACGGTGAATTCCGTCTACCTTGTCCAGTTCTTTTACCAATTCTAAAAAAGTATGTTCGTGTTTTTTATTTCCGAATTCTCCTTTACCGTAATCACCAATATTTACTCCAGTTAATACAATTTCTTTGATGCCTCTTTCAGAAATTTCTTTGGCATTTTGCAATACATTTTCCACTGTATCAGATCTCGAAATTCCACGTGCCAACGGAATTGTACAATACGTACATTTATAATCGCAACCGTCTTGTACTTTTAAAAACGCACGCGTTCTATCACCAATTGAATAAGCACCAACATAGGTATCTGCTTCTTCAATTTCACAGGAATGAACTTCGCCAATATCGTTTTTTGTTAAGTCGTTGATATAACTTGTAACATTGAATTTTTCTGTTGCGCCCAACACCAAATCAACGCCATCAACATTTGCTAATTCTTCTGGTTTTAGTTGTGCATAACATCCAACGCCAATAATAAAAGCTTCTTCGTTTTGCTTTAAAGCCGATTTTACAATCGATTTAAAACGCTTATCCGCATTGTCTGTAACTGAACACGTATTGATAACATAGACGTCTGCTTTGGTATCAAATTCTACGCGTTCAAAACCTTCGTCAACAAAATTACGTGCGATTGTAGAGGTTTCAGAAAAATTTAATTTACAACCTAACGTATAAAAAGCTACTTTTTTATCTGCGTTCATTCTTGTACATTTGAGTGAGCAAAATTACAATATTCTTTATGATTTTTGAAACAGAAAATTTATTAGTTAGAAAACTGGTTACTTCGGATTTAGAAGCGTTTCATAAAATGCAAAGTAATCCGAAAGTGATGCAATATGTAACAGGAATTGTAAAGAGTTTGGAAGCGCATAAAATCGAATTGGATGGTTTGATTTCTAAATATGATGTAATCGATAATGATTTCTGGATTTACGCTGTTGTGCAAAAAAAGGATTCCGCTTTTATAGGAACCGTTGCGTTGGTAAAAGATGAAGGAAATAATGAAATTGGTTATCGTTTTCTAGAAGATTTTTGGGGAAATGGATTCGGAACAGAAACTTGCAAGGGATTAATTGAATATTGTAAAAGAAACAATTTTAAAAAGTTAACGGCTTATGCGGTTGATGCAAATATTGCTTCTCAAAAAATATTAAAAAAACTAGACTTTAAATTTGTGAAAAGGCAAACTGCAGAAGATTTGCAATTACCCGAAACAAAATATGAATTACACTTATGATTGTAGATGATTTAAAATCGCCGTATTATGCAGTAATTTTTTCAACAGTAATGAATGATGACTTAGAAGGTTATACAGAGGCAGCAGAACGGATGGAAGTTTTAGCAAAGCAGCAACCTGGTTATTTAGGAATTGAATCTGCTAGAAATACCATCGGAATTACTGTTTCTTATTGGGAAAGTTTGGAAGCCATTACACAATGGAAAAACAATGTTGAACATACTGAAGTTAGAGAATTGGGCAGAATAAAATGGTATAAAAAATACCAGCTAAGAATCTGTAAAGTAGAACGCGAATATGGGTTTGAAAAATAGAGTCAAAACCTAATTTCGATAGTTTCATCTTCAAAACAAGCTGTTTCAGGCAGTGAAAGGCCATTTTCTTTTATTTTTCTGTTATCTACATTATATTGGTTTATATAAATTATTACTTCAGAATCTAGAAGTAATAAAAGAAACATTTGGTTCTAAACTTAATTATTATGAAAGCACTACAAGTATTAAAAACGCGTTTTAAAACATTACTAATAACTATTTTTTTGCTGTTCGGTTTACAAACAGTTTCCTTAGCTCAAAATGAGTTTATAACAACTTGGCAAACAACATCAAACAATCAACAAATAACAATTCCAACTTTTTCTGAAGAAACCTATAACTATACAGTAGATTGGGGAGATGGCGCTACAGTCAATAATATTACTGCTGATGCAACACATACATTTGCAACTGCTGGAGTTTATGAAGTAAAAATATCTGGAACATTTCCTAGAATCTATATTAATAGTAATAATGCAGTTAGAAGTCACATAAAATCTATTGAACATTGGGGAACTAATTCTTGGACATCAATGAAAAGAGCTTTTGCAGGAACCTCATTCCTTAAAAATAATGCAACAGATGTGCCTGATTTATCTGGAGTAACAGATATGTCAGAAATGTTTGTTAATAGCGGAATAGGAAATGGAACTGCTAGTAATTGGAACTCTTGGAATACTTCTACAATAATAAAAATGAATTCATTATTTATTGGAGCGACCCAGTTTAATAAAAATATTGGTAACTGGAATACCGCTAAAGTTACCAGTATGGCAAGTATGTTTCAAGGAGCTCACAGCTTTAATCAGGATATTAGTAATTGGAACACTTCTGAAGTTACGTCAATGGCTTGGATGTTTAAAGATGCTCTTGTTTTTAATCAAAATATTGGTAATTGGAACACATCAAAGGTTAAAAAGATGGACTTAATGTTTAATAACGCAAGAAACTTTAATGGAACTATTAATTCTTGGGATACTTCGAAAGTTACAGATATGAGGTATATGTTTAGTTGGGCTAAAAAATTTAATCAAAACATAAGTTCATGGAACACTTCGTCTGTTACCAACATGTGGAATATGTTTGATGAAGCTTTGATTTTTAATCAAGATATAAGCTCATGGAATACTTCTTCTGTAACAAATATGGAGGGTATGTTTAATGAAGCTAAAAATTTTAATCAAAATATTGATTCATGGAACACTGTTTCTGTAACAAACATGAAAGGGATGTTTTCTGAAGCTAGAGATTTTAATCAAAGCTTAAATTCTTGGAATACTTCATCTGTAACAACGATGAAAGAGATGTTTTATTTGGCATCTAGTTTTAATAAAACCATTGGTAATTGGAATACTTCAAAAGTTACTGATATGACAGATATGTTTAAAAATGCACCAGTTTTTAACCAAGATATTAGTAATTGGAATACTATTTCTGTAACTTCTTTTAGATCTATGTTTCGTGATGCTTTTGCGTTTAACCAAGACCTTAGTAATTGGAATACTAGTAGCAGTATTCATATGGATTATATGTTTAAAGGAGCAATGGTGTTCAATCAAGATATTAGTTCTTGGGATACTTCTAAAGTAAGTAATATGTTTAGCATGTTTATTGGCGCTCTTGCATTTGATCAAAATTTAGGGAATTGGGATGTGGCTTCAGTTACAAACATGACAGATATGTTTAATGGTGCAACTTTATCTAAAGAAAATTATGATGCTTTGCTAATAGGTTGGAGTACTCAAAATCTTAAGAGTAATGTAACTTTTTCTGTAGGCAATTCTAAATACTGTTCTGAAAATGCTCAAAGCGCACGTAAAAAAATAATAAATGATTTTGGTTGGACTATTAATGACCTAGGATTATCTACTGGTTGTACCGTATTAAGTGTTAATGATTATAATTTAGATAAAAGTATTGTACTTTACCCTAATGCAGTAAAGGATATGTTAACGATTAAAAGTAATAATCTATTGAAGAAAATTACATTAAGAGATATCAATGGTCGTGTAGTAGAACAAGTTCTTCTTGACAATAAAAAAGAAAAAATCATTTCATTATCTACATTTGCATCAGGAATTTACTTTGCGAAAATTATTTCTGATAAAGGGCAATTGATAAAGAAAATCATAAAGCAATAAAAAGAATTTAGTTTTTAAATTGCAGTCTCCATTATAATAATTAGTAGTATTTTTAGTTAAAAATAAATTCTCAATATTTATTGGAAATTTCTTTTTTGCTGTACATTTTTTAAATTTAAATTTTGAAAAAAAAATATTTAGCAACCTTCTTTTTCTTTGTCAGCCTGTATTTAATAGGTCAACAAAACTACATTCAATACACTGTAAAAGATGGCTTGCCACAAATGCAGTGTACTAAAATAATACAAGATAGTAAAGGATATATTTGGGTTGGAACAAAATGGGGTTTAAGTAAATATGATGGAGTTTTATTTAAAAATTATTACATAAATGACGGCTTGTCAGATAGTAATATTATCGATATTAAAGAAGGAGAGAACAATAATATTTGGGTATTAACTTCTAATGGTTTATCTGTAATTAAAAATGAGGAAATAAAATATTTCCCAGCACCAGAAGGATTACTTTTTAAAGATGATAATCTAGTTGTAGATGGTCAAAACGTTTGGATTATTGAAGGGTACTACAATCAAAAATTAATTAAATTCCATAAAGGTGTATTTGAAGAGGTTTATGCAACAGTCAATGGAAATTTATACGGTTTAAGTTTTGATGACCAGCAAAATAGAATAGTTTTTACAGAGACAAATGATATAGTTTCAAAGCTATATAGTTTTAAGAACAACTCTTTTAAGAAAGAAGATGAAGTTATAGGTAGTAAATTTGTGTTTAATTATCTAAATAAAATAGCCGTTAAATCAATAAATAAAGAAACTATAATTTATAAATTATCTCAAAAAGATACTTTACCGTTATTGAAATTTAATAAGAGAGTAGATATAATAAAAAGGGTGAATGACACCACAATTATCTTTTCTACATCAAAGTTTGCTTCAAAAATGCCTGTACATGTTCTTGTCAATAACAAGCTCAAAAAAGCATCTAATTATTTTGATCAAATTAATGATTTGCTTCAAGACAATGAAGGAAATATTTGGGTAGCGTCAGAAGCTGGTCTTTATAAAACAATCCCTTTCTATAATTACACAGAGAAAGATAATATGCCTAATTATGTTTGGTCGGTACAAGAAGATAGTTCTAATAATATTTGGTTTGCTTCTTTTAATAATGATAACTTATTTTACTTAAAAGAAGATCGTATAAAAAAATACTCAAAAGATTTTTTAACTACTCGTTTTTATATGGGTGGCATTCAAGCGAGTAATGGAAATAATTATTTTACAACGAGTAATGGTGTAGTAATTAAAAAAAACAACTCATTTTCTGACCTTGATTTACCAAAAAATGAAGCTGTATTATCAATTTTTGAAGACCCAGCAAATTCTAAACTTTATTTTGGAAGTTATCAAGGCTTGTTTATAAAAGATAAATATGGGAACTATTTACATAATAAAAACTTTGTTAAAGGAAAAGAAGAGTTAATTCTTAAAATTACTAAAAACAAAAAAAATGAACTTTGGTATATCACAAAAAAATCATTTGGAAGAATCAATGAGTTTGGTCAAATAACTTATAAGAGCGAGAAAATAAAAAATGGACTAAGTATTCACGCTGATGAAAAAGGAAATCTTTGGATTGGAACGATGAATGGTTTTTATTTTTATGATTATAAAAATATCATTAATATTAAGCATCAAGAGTTAAAACAAATGATTGGATCTGTTATAAAAGCAGATGATAATCATTTAGTTTATGGAGGTCTTAGAGGAGTTGGTATGCTTAATTTCCCAAAGTTCTATCAAACTTATGAAAGCTTAAAAATTAAAGATTTTTCCGAAATTGATGCAGAAAATTTTGTTTCTTATTATGCTAATTCGCATGGGTTTTTAGGAGAGGAGGTTGGTCAAAACGGTATGTTTAGAGATAGTAAAAATAGAGTATGGGTTCCAACAAACTCTAACGTTGTAATGTTTCATCCAAAAGATTTAAAGAAGGACGTTAAAGCGGAAAATATTTACATAACTAAAATTGAATCTTCATCAGATAATATATATTGGACAGAGTTTAGAGATAATAAGTTATTACATACTTCAAATAATGTTAGAATAAATTATATCAGTATTTCTTACTCTTCTCCAAAAGAAACAAAGTATCAATTCAGGCTAAAAGGTTTAAGTGATAAATGGATGAGTGTTACAAAAAACCGAAATGTAACCTTTACAAATTTGAAGCCTGGTAATTATACTTTTGAATTAAAAGCAAAAAAAAGTAATGGAAACTGGTCAGAGAAAGTAATTAAAAACTCTTTTGAAGTAAAAGCTGCGTTTTGGCAAACTTTCTGGTTTCAAACAATTTGTGTAATTTTATGTATTGGTGTTTTATACCTAATAATTACTTTTATTTACCATCAAAAAAAGAGAAAAGAAGTACTTCTTGAACGATTAAATAAATTACAAATAAAGGCGATACAGTCTCAATTATACCCTCACTTGTTATTTAATGCGGCTTCGGCTACGGGCTCAGTAATTTATAAAGAAAATAAGGAAAGAGCGTACGATTTTGTTGTGAAATTATCTCAGTTAATGCGAAGAGCACTCGTAGATAATAATAAGCCTTATAAGAGTTTGCAAGAAGAATTAGAATTTGTTAAAAATTATTTAGAGCTTCAGAAAATTCGATTCTATGATAGATTTGATTATCAAATTGATGTTGAAGAAGATATATACATGGAATTGAAGGTTCCGCAGATGCTTATTCAAACTTATGTTGAGAATGCTATAAAACATGGTTTAGAGCCCTTAAAAAAAGGAGGCTTACTTAAAATTAGTTTTAGTGGAGATCAAAAAAATATTAAAATTATTGTTGAAGATAATGGCATTGGAGTTGTAGCTGCTAAAGAAAATGCAAAATTTGGTACACAATCGGGTTTAAAAATAATGAATGAAATTTATGAGATTCATAATAAAAATTCGTTTCCTAAAATAAGTATTAAATTAATTGATCTTTATAAATTAGAGAAGAAAGGGACAAGGATAATCATTGATTTAAAACTTGAATAAATGTCTATAAATACAATAAAAGCAATCATAATAGAAGATGAAAAGGAGGATATGTATTTAATTACGACCCTTTTAAAAATTCATAAGGAAATTGAAATCATTGCAACAGCAAATGATATTGACAATGGAATTGCTTTAGTTTCTTTACATAAACCTGATTTAATTTTTTTGGATATAAATTTATATGGTCGATTTTCTTTTGAAATTATTGATGCAATTCATGAACTATCCTTAAACCCAAAAATAATTTTCACAACGGCATATGATAATTACATGAATAAAGCCTTTAAGTACGCTGCATTTGATTATTTATTAAAACCAATAGATAGACAAGAACTCAAAGATACAATTACCAGGTATATAAAAAATAGAGATAATATTGATTTAAAAGGTAGCTACGAAAAGTTTAATGAAGTAAGAAAAAAACTGATTTTTAATACCACTGAAGGATTTGAAATTATCGATCCATCTACAATAGTTTATTTAGGTACAGTTAAAGGCCAATCTTACACAGAGTTCTTTATGAGTAATGGAAAAGTAATTGTTATAACTAAAGGAATTGGAGAGATTGAATTGTTATTGAAAGATGCTCATTTCTTTAAAATCCATAGATCCTATATTCTTAATTTGAATTATTTAGTGAAAATAAATAGAATAAGAGGTGTTTGTTATCTAGAGAGTGACGATAATAAGTATACTGTACCTATTTCTAAAGAGAAAATAAAGTTACTGAAAATGCAATTATAATTTTGTTGCTTAAAATAATAACTTTTTCAATTTTTTCTTCATTCTTTCTTGAACATCAGTAGGGAAAGGTTTGTCTCCTGATAAAATATCTACCATTAAATCACTAAAACGTTGCCCATATTTTTTTAATAGAACTTTTCTTAGTGGGTTTTTTGTGTAGAAATATTTTGCTAAGAAAACACCAGAATGTAATTCTGGTAATAATTTAATATTCAGTTTTTCTGTATATAATTGATTTGCTTTTTCTGAATTTAATTCACTTTCTATTAAGGATTCAGCAACATATTTTCCACTTAAAATTGCATTTGAAATTCCTTCTGCAGTAATTGGATCTGCAAAACCAGCAGAATCTCCAATTAAGAAAACATTATTCTTGAAAAAACCATCAGTTCGTGGTCCAACAGGAATTTGAAATCCATGCTGAGATTGAGATATAATTGTAGTAATTCCTAGTTTTTTTAGATACTTCTCGTAGTATTCTTTTAAATTTATTTTACTCCTTTTTGTTGTTAAAACACCTAATGATAAATGATTTTGCTTTGGGAAACTCCATGCATAACCATTTGGTGCAGCATCAATATCAAATCGAACTTCTTTAGATAATCTTTCAAAATCTTCTTTAGGAACTTCAACTTCGTATTCAAGTGCAGGAATCAGTTTTCTTGTATCTACTTTCCAACCAGCCATTTTTGCAGTTGGACTTAAAACGCCATCCGCAGCAATCACAAATTTTGCAGAGATTTCTCTTTGTGATGTAATTAAAACGATATTCTCATTATCGAAATTTAAACTTGTAAGTTTATGGTTTTCTAATAAAGTAACACCTAATTCTTGTGCTTTTTTTGTAATTAAATGATCAAATGCATCACGCATTATCATCGAAATAACTGGCTTTTCTCTTTTTGAATTGAAATGTAATTTTGTGCCAAAATAAGTATCAACTTCAAAGAACTCTCTTTCAATTACTTCAGAAATGTCAAAAGGCATATCTTTTCTACCTCTATAAACAAATCCACCACCACAAGTTTTATAGCGTGGTAAAGTTTCTTTTTCTATAATTACGGTTGAAATTCCTTTTTCCGCTAAGTAAAATGCTGTTGAGGCTCCAGAAGGTCCACTTCCAATTATGGCAACGTCAAAATGTTTCATTCAATGAGATAATTTGTGCGAATATAAAGAAACTTACCAATTTAATCTAGCAAGAATAGGGAAGTGATCTGAGAATTTTTTATCAAATGTTTTAAACTGATTGATTTTAAGATCTGGGCTAGTCAAAACAAAATCGATTCGCATCGGAAACCAATAATTAAAAGTTCTTCCAAATCCATTTCCAGCTTCAATAAAGGCATCTTTTTTATCGGATTTAATTTTTTTATACACCCACGAAAAGGCAGTATTATTAAAATCTCCTAAAATTATTTTTTTGCCTTTCCAGCTTTTTTCATGAGCTAAAAATTGTTCTGTTTGTAGGACTTGTTTTTTAAATGTTGTTTGAATTTTTCCTAATAATTTCTGATTATTTTCCTCGCCAAAATATTCTTTATCTGTATTGATGTTTAAAGATTGTAAATGGATATTATAAACACGGATTGTGTCTTTATCCTTCAGAATATCAGCATAAATAATATTGTTTCCACTATTTTTAAAGTCTAAAGAACCAGAATTAATTATCGGACTTTTAGAATATATTGCTTGCCCGAATTTATTATTTTTACTTTTGGTTTTTATGTATTTGTAGGGATAATTAATAGTAGCTTCTGGCGAAGCATAAAATTCTTGTAAAGCTAATATGTCTGGATTTTCTCTATTGATAAAGTCATATGTCTTACTTGCAAGTTTTTTATCTTTATTCCAATTGTAAAAATTAAACATCTTAACATTATAGCTCATTACTGATAAACTATTCTTATCTATTTTACTTTCATCTGAAAACTTGTAAAAAGGCGAAGAAACGAACCAGCCGATAAGTAATACTATTGCTGATAACAAAACTTGTTTTTTCAATTTTACTAACCAATAAATAAAAAACAAGAAGTTTACAATAAATAATATTGGCACAAAAAGACTTATAACAGCTAATAAAGAAATTGATTTAGGAGAAATATATGGCAATAAAAAGGACAGTAGTAATAAGGTAGCTAACAAAGAATTTAGCAAAAATAGTAATCTATTAAAAAAAGAGTTCTTTTTCATTTACGATTTTCCTTGTTTAAATAAAAAATCTTTTTCTTCTTTTGATAATGTATCGTAACCTGATTTACTGATTTTGTCTAAAATCACATTGATTTTTTGTTGCTTATAAGTTGTATTAGTTTGTTTTTTTTGAACTGTTTTTTTTGATTTATAAACTGTTTTTAAAGGGTTTCTTTTTATAGAAAACAATTCTTTAATTTTACTCCACATAGCAATTTCTGTAGTACTCGCTTGATTTACGTACAGAAAGCCAAATAAAGCACCGCCAATATGAGCCAATCTTCCTCCTGCATTTCCAGCGGGAATTTGAATAATATCTAGGACAACCCAAATCGCAGCTAAATGCCACAATTTTACAAATCCAATTAAAGGAATTTTAAATTGATAATTAGGTATGTATGTTGCCAATCCAATGAAAATTGCGGAAACTCCAGCAGAAGCACCAAGCAAAACACTATTTGAAACATCATTCGCAAAAACTGGAAATAAATTATAACTTAATAGAAAAACAATTCCGCCAAATAACGTTCCTAAAATGTAGAAGGAAATAAATTGTTTTGGTGTAAAGTAGTTGACAAATAAATTACCGATAAAATACAATGAAATTAAATTCATTAAAATGTGAATAAAATCAACGTGAATAAAACCATATGTAATTATTGTCCAGGGTTTTGATATAAAACCATCAAAAGTTGCAGGTAAAATAAACCAATCAGCAATTGATCCGTTTGTTTTAAATAGAAAACCTAACGTGTTAAAAGTAAAAATCAACACAAAGACAGCAACATTAATAGAGATTATTTTCTCTACAATATTGGCATATCTAAATTTGTTTTGTAATTTTTGAATTAAACTCATTTATTGCATTCTAAATTGATTTTTCTTCCAATACCACGCAATAATAAAACCTATTAAAGCACCCCCAATATGTGCAAAATGGGCTATGTTTCCCATAGAATATTTAGTAACTCCGAAGAATAAATCTCCTAATAACATTACAGGAATAAAGTATTTTGCTGCAATTGGAACAGGAAAAAAGATCAAAGCCAATTTCGCATTTGGGAATGTCATTCCGAATGCAACTAAAATTCCGTAAACAGCTCCAGAAGCCCCAACGGCTGGTGTATGATACAAACTGTAAAACTCACTCATTTCTTTATTGCTTAACGAAATAATAGCGTCGTTATAGCTTCCAGTATCTAAAATAGTTTGTATTTCTGAACCAGAAATACCCATGTTTATTAATTGATCATAAACACTATTAAATTGATAGTAATTTACCAAGGTGTAAATGATTCCTGCACCTAATCCAGCAGAAAAATAGAAAAATAAAAACTTATTTTTCCCCCACATTTGTTCTAAAGGTGTTCCAAAAGCCCACAAAGCGTACATGTTAAATGCAATGTGCATAAAACTTCCGTGCATAAACATATGAGAAACATATTGCCAAACTCCGAAGTTTTCGTTCTTTGGAAAATACAACGCAAAGTATTGAGCAAGATCTAATTTCATCATTTGTGGAACCACAAAAAAGATGACGTTGATAATGATTAAATGCTTTATAGCTTCTGTAATTCTACCCATTTTTATATTTTTTAATGACTATTAAAAATAGCATCAATTTCTTTGATGGTTAATGTTTTAAACGTTGCTTTACCAGATGGAGCAGCTGATGGTTCTTTACAAGAAAACAAATTATTTACTAAGTTTTCTTGTTCTTTATTTGACAGTTTTGTTCCGGTTTTTATAGCCAATGATTTTGCAAAAGATTTTGCCATCACATCAAAATGACTAAAGCTAGATTCTGGAACTTCAATTTTCATATCTTCTAATAGTTGCTCTAACAATAACGCAATTTTACTTTCGGTGATTGAAGTCGGAATTCCTTTAATAACGACAGCTTCATCAGAAATAGAATCAAACATAAAACCTGTATTTTCTAAATCTACTTTCATAGATTCAATCATTTCAATATCAGATATAGAAAAAGAAATGTGAACTGGAAACAATAATTGTTGACTCATTGCTTCGTTTACCGTAATGCTTTCTAAAAAATCTTCATACAAAACACGTTGATGCGCTAAGTTCTGGTTGATTAAAACCATTCCAGATTTAATAGAGCTTAATAAGTATTTTTTTTGAATCTGAAATGTTTTTCCAATTTCAGTAGTTTCTTCTTGATTAAAAAGTTGTTCTTGATTTGTGCTTTCTAACGTTTCTACAGGTGTATATATACTTTCCCAGTTTTGAGATTGCTTTTGAAAAGAAACTTCTTTTGGTTGATAACCTTCTAGTTCTACTTTAAATGGATTGAAATTTGGATCAACTGCAATTTTTGGGGTAGAAGTAGCCGATTTAGAATTGAATTTATAAGGCGTGTCTAAAGTGCTGTCTCTATTAAAGTCCAACAAAGGAGCTACATTATATTGCCCCAAACTATGTTTTACAGTTGCTCGTAAAATGGCGTAAATATCTTTTTCATTCTCAAACTTAATTTCTGTTTTTGTAGGATGAATATTAATATCTATACTGCTTGTTGGTACTTTTAAATATAAAAAATATGAAGGATGAGAACCTTTTTCCAATAAGCCATCAAAAGCATTTACAACCGCGTGATTTAAATACGAACTCTTTATAAAACGATCATTTACAAAAAAGAATTGTTCGCCTCTTTTTCTTTTAGAAAACTCTGGTTTTGCAACAAAACCTTCAATAGCAATTAAATCAGTTTTCTCATCAATCGGAACTAATTTCTCATTCATTTTTGTCCCGAAAACCGCCACTATTCTTTTTCGAAGATTACTTTCTTTAAGATTGTAAACTTCATTTCCATTATGATGCAATAAAAATGCAATTTCTGGATGCGTTAGGGCAACGCGTTGAAATTCGTCTATAATATGACGCGTTTCAATGGTGTCTGATTTTAAGAAATTTCTTCTTGCAGGAATGTTAAAGAATAAATTTTTCACAGAAAGACTACTTCCTTTGCTTGTAGAAATCACATCTTGATCTGTAATTTTACTTCCTTCAATTTTTATGTGTGTTCCTAATTGTTCGTTTTCTTGTTTTGTTTTTAATTCAACATGAGCAACTGCGGCAATAGAAGCCAACGCTTCGCCACGAAAACCTTTTGTGTTGATGTTGAATAAATCTTGTGCGTCTTTTATTTTAGAAGTTGCATGACGTTCAAAAGACAAACGAGCATCCGTTGGACTCATTCCTTTACCGTCATCAATAACTTGAATTAATGTTTTACCAGCATCTCTAATTAATAATTTTATAGAAGTTGCACCAGCATCAATTGCATTTTCTAACAATTCTTTTACAACAGAAGCGGGTCTTTGAACAACTTCTCCTGCAGCAATCTGATTGGCAACATGATCTGGTAATAATTGAATAATATCTGACATTTATCTACTTAGTCTAAAAAGATGGATAAATCAAAGTCAATAATATATAAGAAGATAAGTGTTAGGATAAGAATAACTGCTACAATTGTTTTGTTTACACCTTTCCCTCTTGATTCTTTTAGTTCGTCCCAAGCAGTAACAAATTTTGTTTTTAAACCTTTGTTTTTTCCTGTTGTAGATCTAAATTCATCAAACTTATGTTTAATTTCATAAGGGTTTCCTTCTCCTTGATAAAATCGAGGTTTGTAGTCAAACTTTTTATGTGTACGTCTTAAAAATCCCATAATTAGTGTAAAATTTTACATTATTTAGATGAAGTAATAGCAAAAACCAAACCAAGATAACCTATCAAAGTCAAATTTACAGAATAAAAAAGAAGTGGTCAAGAATTGTTAAAAAGTATCTTGTTAAAACTGTCTTAATGCTGCCATTTTTACTGCTGCAACAGCGCATTCAATTCCTTTGTTTCCAAATTTACCGCCAGATCTGTCTAAAGATTGTTGTTTTGTGTTGTCTGTAAGTACACAGAAAATAACTGGAACATCGTATTTGATGTTTAAATCTATAATTCCTTGTGTAACGCCATCACAAACAAAATCGAAATGTTTGGTTTCACCTTGAATTACATTTCCAACAGCAATAATTGCATCTACATTCTGAGATTCAATCATTTTTTTACAACCAAATACCAACTCGAAACTTCCTGGAACATCCCAAGAAACAATATTACTTTCTTCTGCTCCACATTCAATTAAAGTTTCAATTGCGCCTTTTTGAAGGTTTCTTGTAATTTCTGGATTCCATTCAGAAACAACAATCCCAAATCGAAATTTTTTCGCATTTGGGATTGTTGCTTTATCGTAATATGATAAATTAGTTGTAGCCATGAAGCTTAGTTTTTAGCAGCAAATTCTGCGCTACTGATATATTTATCGATATCTCCAGCTTGAAAAGAAGTTGGAAAATCTGATTTTATTTTTTGAAAATATGACAACGCATTACTGTACTCTTTTAAATTCATTGAAAGCTGAGCGGCTTTAAATAAATATAAAGGTGTTGTATAATTGTTTTCTTTTTTTGTTGCTTTTACGTAGTAATCTACAGCATCACTAAATTGGTTGATATCTGCAAAAGCATCACCGATTGCCCCTAAAGCAACAGGTCCAATTCCTAAATCATCAGAAGAAAATTTACTTAAATAATCTACGGCTTTATCGTATTGTTTTAATTTTAAATAAGAAAGTCCCGCATAATAATTTGCTAAATTTCCAGCAGAAGTTCCGCTATATGTATTTGCAATATCTACAAAACCATATTTACCATCGGCACCGTCTAAACCTAAGTTTAATAAAGAATCTACACCTACAGAAACATTGTTTGCTTCGTTAAAATGTTTTCTTGGAAAAGATAATTCGTTAGAAGCTTCTTTTTCAGTTGGCTCAATAATGTATTTATTGTATCCTAAATATGCGAAAATAACAACAGCAATAAGTACTAAACCATAAAATAATGGTTTGCTATTTTTTTCTATCCATTTTTCAGATCTCGAAGCCGTTTCATCTAAAGTATTAAATACTTCAGCAGTTGTACTTTGCTCTTGAGCTTGTTCTCTATTGTCTTTTGGTTTTGATCCTCTTTTCTTGTAAGTTGCCATTATCGCTAAAAAATTAGTAGGCGCAAAAATAGTTTATTTAATTGGATTTTAAAAACAGATAATTCGCTAAATTTTCAATAATTTGCAATTTCTTACACAAGTTAATAAGGATTCATGTATTTGCAAAAAATTTCTTTAGTCAATTTTAAAAATATTATTTCTCAAACATTTGATTTTCAAGAGAAAATAAACTGTTTTGTTGGTAATAATGGCGTTGGCAAAACCAATGTCTTAGATGCTATTTATTATTTATCTTTTGCAAAAAGTTATTTTAATCCTGTCGCTTTACAGAATATTAGACATGGAGAAGAGTTTTTTATGATTGAAGGAAACTATATTTTAGGCGAAAGAGACGAAAAAATTGTTTGTAGCTTAAAAAAAGGACAGAAAAAAGTCTTGAAGCGAAATGACAAAGCTTACGAGAAGTTTTCTGAACATATTGGACAATTGCCTTTGGTAATAATTTCGCCAGCGGATAGAGATTTAATTGTTGAAGGAAGCGATACCAGAAGAAAATTTATTGACGGTGTAATTTCTCAGCAAGACAAAGAATATTTGCAAAGTTTAATTCAGTATAATAAAGTAGTAAGTCAACGAAATGCATTGTTAAAGTATTTTGCAGCTAACAGAACTTTTGATGCGTTGAATTTAAAAATTTATGACGAGCAATTAATTTCCTTCGGAAGTGTAATATATAAGAAGCGAAAAGCTTTTTTAGAACGATTTGTTCCTATCTTTAATGAAAAGTATCAAATAATATCTGAGAAAAAAGAAACTGTAAATTTGGCATATAAAAGTCAGTTACACACAGTCTCTTTTGAGGAATTGTTAAGAAACAGTTTAGAAAAGGATAAGATTTTGCAATATACATCAGTCGGAATTCACAAAGATGATTTAAGTTTTGAGATTGATAATTATCCGATAAAAAAGTTTGGATCTCAAGGTCAACAGAAATCATATTTAATAGCGTTGAAGTTGGCGCAATTTCAATTTATAAAAGAACAAGCATCAGTAGTCCCGATTTTATTATTAGATGATGTTTTTGATAAATTAGATGAGCACAGGGTTTCACAAATAATAGAATTGGTAAATAAAGATGAATTTGGACAAATATTTATTACAGATACACACGCAGAAAGAACAGAAGAAGTAATTAAAAAGAGCAATAAACCATATCAAATATTTAATCTAAATTAATGGCAAAAAGAGAAAACGATGCTTTTTCAGTAAAAGATTTAATGGGTTCTTTTATCAAAGAAAACAACCTTTCTAAAGGAATGCAAAAACTAAAAATTGAAGAAGTTTGGGCAAAATTGATGGGGCAAGGTGTTGTTTCTTATACAGAAAAAGTGCAATTGCAAAATAAAACTTTAGTAGTTTCATTGTCATCTTCTGTTTTACGTGAAGAATTAAGTTACGGAAAAGAGAAAATTGTAAAAATGATGAATGAAGAAATGGGAGAGCAATTGATTTCTAAGATTTTGTTGGTTTAAAAAAAAGAGAACTCATAAAAAAAACCCGATACAATTGTATCGAGTTTTTAGTAGTTAAGCGTTTATTAAGATTTTATCCTTAAAACATTTCTCTTCCTGAAAAGTGAAAAGCTCCTTCAATAGCAGCGTTTTCATCAGAATCAGAACCATGTACTGCATTTTCTCCAATAGAAGTTGCATATAATTTTCTGATTGTTCCTTCAGCAGCTTCAGCTGGATTTGTAGCACCAATTAAAGCTCTAAAGTCTTCAACAGCGTTGTCTTTTTCTAAGATTGCAGAAACAATTGGTCCGCGTGTCATAAATTCTACTAACTCTCCAAAAAATGGACGCTCATTGTGTACTGCGTAAAATGCTTCAGCATCTGCTGTTGTCATTTGAGTTAACTTCAATGCAACAATTCTAAATCCTGCTGCGTTAATTTTTTCTAAGATTGCTCCGATGTGTCCGTTTTCAACGCCATCAGGCTTAATCATTGTAAATGTTCTATTTGTTGCCATTTCTAACCTTTAAATTTTGTGCAAAAATACTCTTTTATCTGTTAAATGCAAGTTAATTATAACTTTGAGTAATTTCTTGTTGTAAAACATTGTCTTTGCCTCTCATTTGCATGGTGATTTTGTTCGCTTTAAAATCGAATTTTAAAATCCCGAAACTTATTTCAGAAACAACTTCTCCAATTCTATCTGGATTTTCTTCTCCTTTAAAACCGGAATAAGAATGTGTTAAGCCGCTTGAGGTGAAATCTACTAAAGGAAAATTTAGTCCATCAATTTGAGTTCCAGAAAACTCAGAAATATGTCTATCACCCGATAAAACTAAAACACCTTTTGCTTTTGATGTTTTAATAACGTTTTTCATTTTATCAACTTCATGCGGAAAAGTTCCCCAAGATTCATAACCATGTTTGTAGGATAGTAGCTGAATACTACTTACAATAATATTGAAGTCTGCATTAGAGTTTGTTAATTCGTTTTGAAACCATTTCCATTGTTGCGGACCTAAAACAGTTCCTTCTCCGTATTTATTTGGTTGATATCTTTTATTTTTATCAGCAGAAACAGTTAATCCTGTTCTAAAATAACGTGTATCTAAAACAATTACTTTTATACTTCCTTGATTTGTTTTATAAGTTTTTGAGTGATAAACTCCTTCTTGATTTCTTCTCATATCATCTTTAGGAACTTTTAAGAAATCTAAAAATTCTTGCTGACTTTCTTTCTTTTTATAAAATTCAACTCCACCATCGTTTAACCCATAATCATGATCATCCCAAGTAGCTAAAACATCAACCGAATTTACAAGTTCTTTGTACCCCTTTTGTCTCCATTGCATTTGATAATCTGCTTTTAATTTTGGCATACTATCTGTGTCAGAATAGACATTGTCTCCTCCCCAAATCCAAACTTTAGGATTGTTCTTAGCAATTTCATTCCATAAAATGTTTTCTACATATTGTTTGTTGCACGAGCCAAAAGAAATGATAAATTCTTCGTTTTCAGTTTTACAACTTAAACAGCAAAGTAGAATGAATAATACAGTAATTTTTTTCATGATTATATATTGATTTTAACACAAATGTAAGATTAATTTGATTAGCAAATTTAGTATTAAATTGTATCTTCGCAACTTATGGAGAAAGGACAAATACAGAAATTACAATCGTTTTTATCAAGCCCCAAAAACATTGTAATTGTACCACATAGAAACCCTGATGGAGATGCAATGGGGTCAACTTTGGCATTATGTCAATATTTTAATTCTAAGAATCATTCAGCTACAGTTGTAGCACCAAATGAATATCCAGATTTTTTACGTTGGTTGCCAGGAAGTGATACAAATGTTATTTTATTTGACAAGCAAAATAAGCTGTCTCTTATACACATCTCCGAGCCCACGAGACAGGCAGAAATCTC
>OLID01000306.1_pt1 | contig 24219 bp, 22 predicted proteins | sample 1609361 | NCBI WGS metagenome assembly OLID01 (sample SAMN05416778, study PRJEB24817) | seawater metagenome | isolation source: Sea water | place: Canada:Atlantic | collected 2013-07
TCTACACAGAGTAGATCGTCGGCAGCGTCAGATGTGTATAAGAGACAGGTCAAATACGATATTCATGATAAATCACACCTTTTTTTACTTCAAATACCTATAGGCATTAGATATTCTAAAAACCATTTTTTCATACATGCAAATACAACGTTAACTGTTCTGTCATATTCAATCGGTTCGCAAAAATTTATTTCTTCGTCAGAGAATAACACTTTTAAAAATCAAGAAAATAAATATTCAACGATTTTAGTCATTGATAAGTTAATTAAAGAAGGGTATTTTCATCAAAATGTGTTTGAACTAAATATTGGCTACAAGTTTTAACAAAAAAACGCCCCATTGCTGGAGCGTTTAAGTATTCTATATTTAGTTGATTCCTATTGAATTGCTCCGAATTTTTCAATCAACCCTTCGAATCCTTTGATTTTAGCTCTTGCTTGTGAAGCGTAAGCAGCATCGTTGTTTTCTTCGTGTTTCGTGATTTCAGCATTCAATTTATTGATAGATGAATTAAAACTATCGATCAGGTATTTCACGTTTTGTGGTAAGAACATTTGCATATACATTCCACCATCTCCGCTCAGCTTCGTATATGTTGGTAGTGCTTTTTCAATTACTTCTGGGTTTTGACCTGTCAAATAAACCGTGAATGAGTTTAACATTCCCAATTTATCGAACCCTTGTACTGTAGCTCCATCTAACTCTTTGATAAAGAAATCAACCTTGTTGCTTTCTGGAAAGCTTGCGTACAATTGACCTAATCCGCTGATCATTTTTGAAGATTTTTCTTTTTCCAATGGCTCAGCTAGCTTAATTGCATCTTCGGGGTTAACCTTTCCGTAATTTTTAAGCGCAGTTGATACAACAGTATAGGATTGATCATTTGAAATTCGGTCTTTATAAATCGCACTCAATTCTTCACCTTTCAATTCCTTTGCTAAAACTGTCAACGCAGCCGCTCTAACGCTTGAGTTATTATCATTGGCAACCATCTCTTTCAAAATGGCTACTCCTTTCGTCAAATTCTCATCCTTCAAACGCGAAATTTTTCCAGATGCTAACAAACGAATATTCCAAAATGGATCTTTCAACGCGTCTAAAATCAATTTCTGACCAACTTCTGTTTTGTCTTTTGTTCCCAACAGAAAACCATCTCTACGTGAAGCAAAACGACCGCCGTTGTAAAATTGGAAAACTCCTTCTTCAATTGATTTATCGTCCCTAATTTTCGCCAATAACATGTGTTGATCGTCAAAGTGAATTCCTTTTAAACTTCCAGAAACAGGAAATGTAAACGATTGGTTTACTTGATCAATTACCACTTTATGAATGTGTTTTCCTGTTCCGTCAAATACAGCCATTTGAACTGGCATTTTGAAAATTGGATACTTGTCCAAATCTTGTTTTTGTTCTACAGTGACAGTCACCGATTTACCATCAGCGGATACAGCGTGACCAAATGTCAAAACTGGGTGACCAGAAGCTGTGTACCATTGGTTAAAAAACCAGTTTAGATCTTCTCCAGTTACTTCCTCAAATGCCAAGCGTAAGTGGTGAAATTCAGCTGCTTTGAACTTATTGTCCGTCAAGTAACGACGAATCGCTTCAAAAAAAGCATCGTCACCAATGTAGTTGCGCAACATGTGTAAAATTCTTCCTCCTTTGTTGTACGAGTGACCGTCAAACATTTGTTCTTTGTCGTCATAATCGAACCACACCAAGTCGTGGTAGCCCTGAGATTGAGCTGATTGGTAATAACCGTCTGCTTCCCCTTCAGCTTGATAATCTGCTTCATCCAACCCAAAGCGGTGTTCGTCCCATAAGTACTGAGAGTAATTGGCAAACGATTCGTTAAGGGTCAAGTTTGACCAAGATTCAGCCGTTACTAAATCTCCAAACCAGTGGTGAAACAACTCGTGCGCAATTGTAGATTGATCATTTGCGTCTAACAACTCACGTTTGTTTTTGTATGCGAAATCACCAAAAATTACGGCTCCAGTGTTTTCCATCGCTCCAGAAACGTAATCCCTAACAACTATTTGATGGTATTTATCCCAAGGGTATTCAACTCCCAAACGTTGTGAGAAAAAACGAATCATTTCAGGTGTTTCACCGAAAATATCTTTCGCAAACTCTTCCCATTCTGGTTCAACGTAATAGTTCACCTCCATTTTTGTTCCATCTGGACGTGTGTACGAATCTTTCACAATTTTAAATTCACCAATTCCCATCATGAATAAGTACGGTGCATGTGGTAAATCTTGTTTCCAGTGATCTGTACGTTTTCCATCAACAACTTTACTTCCCATGAATTTTCCATTCGAAAGTGTTGCGTATTTATCGTCAACCGTGATGAAAATTTCTTGCGTTGTTTTGGCATTTGGAGAATCGATGGTTGGAAACCAAACAGAACTTGACTCCGTTTCACCTTGCGTCCAAATTTGAGGCATTTTCGACTTGTCTTCTCCTGTAGGATTGATAAAGTAAAGTCCTTTCGCTCCTGCAATTGCTTGACTACCTTCAGCGTCAACTGTTTCTGGTTGCGCAACGTAATCAATAACAACTGTGTACTTTTGATCTTTCGTAAATGATTTACCCAAGTAGATACGTAAAAAGTCATCTTTGTAGGTGAAGTTCAATGCACTTCCGTCCATTTTTACGCCATTGATTTTCATTCCTTTTCCGTCTAATATTAAACTATCAGTCGCATAAAAATGTGGTTTTGCAGTAATGGTTGCAATTCCATTCATTGTTGAATTTGTCCAATTGAAATTAACCTCCAATTTTGTGTGAACTAAATCTGTTAGAATCGTTTCCGCTTCTCGGTAAACGGCGCGCTCCGTTGGAGTGTTTTCTTTAATTTTATCCTGTTCAAAATTAACCGCATCTTCAGCGATTGGTGTTGGGTTTTTCTCTGTTTTCGTTCCACAAGCAACAAGCGTGAAAAGAAGAGTTCCTACAATTAACTTTTTCATTTGAAATCAATTTAATAAAAGACAAAACTGATAAATAAATTTGAATTCATTGTCATAAACTACAGCATCGGAAAGCATTTCTGTTATTTTTGTATTAAATACATGATGAATGGCAAATCGAGTTTGGAAAATTGACGGTGAAGACATTACAGGTGCAGAAGGCGCTGTATTGAAATGGGAAGGAAATGGTTTTTTTACCTTGTCCTTTAATGGCAACACTTTTTCTGGTGAAGTACTGGAAGAGAATATTGAAAGTAATTTTCTAAAATTAAAACTCAATCACCGTGTATTCGAAATTCGCAAGAAAGGTGAGTTGGACGATTTGATTTCTGCAATGGGATTAGATATTCCTAAAGTCAAAAAACTAAAAGAATTGCAAGCACCTATGCCAGGACGAATTGTAAACATTGCTGTAAGTGTTGGTCAAGAGTTAAATGTTGGAGACGATATTTTGTCTCTTGAAGCCATGAAAATGGAAAATGTGTTGAAAGCGGAAGGTGTTGGAATCGTAAAATCAATCAACATTAACAGCAACGATGTTGTAGAAAAAGGTTCGGTATTAATTGAATTCGAGTAGTTCCTATTAAATCGTGGTATTTAGTAGTATTCTATTTTTACTGTATTTTTTACCGGTATTTTTAACTATTTACTGGCTACTCAACAAACGTTTTAAAAACCCCTTTTTATTAATCGCTAGTATTTCGTTTTACACATGGGGCGCACCACAATTTGTGCTCATCTTATTGGCTTCAACAATTATTGATTTTTATATTGTTAAGTCCCTTCACTCTAGCGGAAATCAGAACAAAAGAAAACGATTATTGGCCATTTCATTAACAATGAATTTGGGTTTGCTGGCGTACTTCAAATACGCTAATTTCTTTGTAGAAAACTTTAATAGCGTACTGAATCAATTGAATATAGAGTCAGTTGGTTGGACAAGTGTTGTTCTTCCCATTGGTATTTCATTTTATACTTTTCAAACCCTCACATACGCAATTGATGTATACCGTAGAGAACACGCGCCATTACAGAAGCTCAATGATTATTTGCTATATATACTATCCTTTCCACAAATGATTGCTGGACCAATTGTTAGATATAAGTCAATTGCAGATCAAATTCCTGTAAGAAATGAAACTATTGATGATAAAATTTTAGGCTTCTATCGTTTCTGCCTTGGTTTGGCAAAAAAAGTGTTTATCGCTAATGTGTTGGGAGAGGTAGCCAGCGAATACTTGAATGCGCCAATCGGTGACCTCAATTTTACCCAAGCTTGGGTCGGTATTTTAGCATATACATTTCAAATTTATTTTGACTTTGCCGGTTATTCTGACATGGCGATTGGTTTGGGGCGGATGATTGGCTTTACTTTTCCTGAAAACTTCAATAATCCGTACAACTCAAGAAACATCACTGAATTTTGGCAACGGTGGCACATGACTCTATCTGGGTGGATGCGCGATTATTTATATATTCCTTTGGGAGGAAGTCGCGTTGAAAGCAGGTTCAGACTTTTCTTTAATTTATCCTTCGTTTTTTTGATTTCTGGTTTGTGGCACGGCGCATCTTGGAATTTTGTTCTTTGGGGAGCATACCACGGTTTGTTTTTGATTTTGGAACGCCTGTTTTTAAAAACTGTCTTACAAAAGTCCGGGAAGCTTATAAGTGTGTTTGTAACCTTTTTTATTGTTGTAATTGGTTGGGTGTTTTTTAGTATTGACTCTACCGAACATGCAATTGCGTATGTGTTGCGTTTGTTTACGTTTGAATTCGCTTCTTTGCCTTCTTTGCCAAATGAGTTTTGGTTTACACTTATCTTAGCAACTTTTGCTTCTTTCATCGGAATAGCTTCCTTTGGAAAAAAACTTGAAAAACTAGTTTACATCGAATCTATAACCTTAAGGCATCAACTCGTTCGAATAGGGCTGTCTGCGTTGTTGTTTGTGTTTAGTGTTTCAGCCATTGCCGGAACAGGTTTTAATCCTTTCATTTATTTTAGATTTTAATTATGAAAGGACAAAAAATAAAAGCGTGGGGGTTTGGCGTGATGCTTTTCGGGATGTCCATACCGATGATACAGCATATAACCTCCTTTGCGAACGAAAAGGCTTTGCGTGGCGTTGTTGAAGTTGTTCCTCAGCCAACATGTAAATGGTCTGATTTTATTAGCGGAGGCTTCCAACCGAAATTCGAGGAATACATGGCGGCTAACTTTGGTTTCAGGCCGGAGTTTACTCGACTAAATAATCAGCGAGAATATTGGCTGTACGGAAAACTTAATGTTAACGGAATTGTTATCGGAAAGCAAAACTATTTATATGAACAAAGTTATATTGACGCGTACTTAGGCAACGACTTTGTTGGAGATTCCATCATTCAAGAAAAAGTAAGAAAGCTACAATATGCTCAAGAAAAGCTTCAAGAGAAAGGTAAAAACCTATTGGTTGTTTTCGCTCCAGGAAAAGGAAGCTTTTACCCCGAATATATTCCCAATGAATTTAGCAAAAAAGTGGCCGGAACAGCGACCAACTACGATAGTTATGTGAACTTTTTGAGTAAATCAGATGTGAATTTCATTGATTGTAACTCTTGGTTTCGGAAAATGAAATCCACTAGTAAATATCCGCTGTACCCAAAAGCTGGAATTCATTGGAGTGTTTATGGTGAGTATTTGGCACAGGACTCAATTTTAAAGAAAATTGAAAAACTGCAAGGAGTTGAACTTCCTAGACCAATATTAGATGAAATTGAACTGAGTGTAGAAAATAAAGATGGAGATTTTGACTTAGGAGAGGCATTAAACCTAATTCATTATTCAAATACTTTTCCAATGGCATATCCAAAATATCATGTCGTTGGAAAAAATAAATCCAACACAAAAGTTATGTTCGTTTCAGACAGTTTTTATTGGGGAATGTTTTACGACGGAGCGAGTAATACTTTTTACGGTGGTGGCAATTTCTGGTATTACAACAAAGAGATTTTTCATGAAGGCTCCTTTGATGGAACACCCGTGGACGGATTGAACATAAAAGTAGAAACTGAAAAAAACAATGTAATTGTAATTCTGTCTACAGATGCAAACCTGAAGAATTTTGGATGGGAATATATTGAAGAGTTGTATAACGCTTACCAAAAAGATCAAGCAAAATAAGTCGTTTCAAATGCGTTTACGCATTCACCCGCTTGGCAGCAAATGCCTTGTTAATTATTGCCGGGTACTTTGCTCCAAATTCAACTATACACCATTCTTGAAATCTGCGGATTTCTTCCGCGTCGGAAATCCACTTTAGACCCTTATTCAATTCCTTTTGAAATAAAATAGCGTCAAAGCTCACTCCTCGTAGGATTTTTTTTGTTAAGTCTAACATAATGCGTTGGTTTGATTCCTCAATATAACGATTAAAACCATTGTTTGGTATTGTACTAAATGTTAAAAAATGAAAAAGCCCGCCTTCACAGGGAAAGCGGGCAATTATTTTTTTATCAACAACTTTAGTTAATCTCCTGTTTAATAACATGATACACTTCCTCTGTAACTGCGTCTCTAACATAGATCAATAAGTGCATATTATCGGGGTTGTATTGAGCTGGCAATGCAAAGCTATAGTTGAAATAATATTTATCATCAATCTTATCCGAATCCGTTAACTTTCTTCCTTTCCAATCTGTACTAACCGCATCGCGCATTACATCTCTGTGAATATAATTTTCATTGGTAGTATTGTTTGGCATTTTTTGTTTTGCAACAATCGAATCTTCAATTAAATAAACAACAGTGTACAAGTCATTTGTAATTCCTGCATCTAATACATCAACTTCGGTATGCAAGAAAACTCCTCTTGTTGCTGGATAGTAATTCGTCTCTGATTGAATGTTTACTTTCAACGCTGTTGGTAACGCTGCAACCAATGTGTTACGCCAACCAGATGTGCTCATAGTATATTGTCCTCCAACTAAAATTCGACTTATTGATCCTCTTGGGTTTCCAGTAAAAGTAGAACCTGGAATGTTTCCAAAATAAGAGCCAATTCCCAAACCATCAACATTTGTCCAATCAATCGGGTACTCAGTACTTGTTGATTGAAATCCGCTTATTCCGTTAGGTCCAGAGTGAATTGTAGCTGCGTAAGCTCTTCCTGGATAATCATAAACTAATTTGTGTGCTGTATCGGCCGCTAATGGACAAAAAGTACATTGATGTCCCGTAAAATCCTCTATCAACACATTGCGAAGTGTGTTTCCATTTGGAGTGAAAACGGTCCATTCGTTTGCGACATAATCTGACCAAACTCCAGGATAAAGAGTTGTGTCTAACTCTGTTACATTTCCAACAGGATAGGGGTTGTCCACCTTGTCACACGACGTTAAACCAGCAACTCCTAAAAATACTATATAAATTATCTTTCTCATTTTTTAAAAACTTTGAGTGAATGAAAGTGTTAAACCATTCGAAGCTGGAACATATCGGCAAACTCCTCCGACACAAAACAACCCTTCTCGCTGACGTCCATAACCAACCGTAATTCTTGTTGACTCTCTAATATAACCAACAGAAGCATACGCATAATGTAAACGTAAGTCTGCATTTCTGTTGCCATAGTTAAATTGGTCCATCACACTAAAAAACCAATGAGGTGCAATCGAATATTCGACCAATAACGTTGCCCAATCACCTTTATCATTAACCACCTTTTCAAAATGACCTGGTGTCGTTTCTTCTTCTATTTTATTTACAAATAACCCTTGGAGTTCAACACGCAAAGAATGTTTCTTTCCAAGCTTGATTCCAGTTTCAATTACTCCAATGTGCGACTGAATAATTCCATGAGCATCATTCGATATTTTTGCAACGTCGTTGTTTACACTAATATTAAAATAACTTAAGCGTAAGTTAAATTTGGGTGTAAACTTTCTGTAAATATTGATGTTGATATCCCTCCATAACAAACTATCACTTTGGTCGAATACCTTTCCTTTATACGCAACTCGCGTTGAATCCGTTGGGCTAAAACCATTTGTGTGTTGCAATGGCTTGTATGCCGTTGAGAAATTCGCATTTATTGATGTTCCGTACTTTCCTCCCAATTTCGATCCTTTTTTAATCGTATAAAGAACCTCTGCCTGATATGCTATCTCGCCCGTTGGTTGAGTTGCGTACGGGTAAATAGAAGAAACTAGGCTGTACGTATGCGTTTTATTTAATGCTGGTAAATAATTAATAAATGCATCTGTTAACTCTTTCGTTCTGTCAGAACGATAACTCATATTGTCTACGGATTTTGCCGACAATAAAATTCCCAATCCCTTTTGTGAAAAACTAAAATTAATAAGCGCGGCATGACCAGTGTTATAAATATAACCGTTGTCCACGGAAGGGTCTTGTCCTTTCATCATATATTCACCGTCCAATGAAAACTTTCCATACCTCAATTTGGCACGACCACCATAAAGTCCTACGTTTTCAGGCAAGATTAATGCATCATTGTCATCTTTTTGGTATTTACTCACAAAAGAACCACCTATAGTAACGTTTAACTTTTTATCGTTGAGTTTTTTGAAAGCCGCATTAATGTCTAGTTCACCATCAAAGCCACGTACGACACCTCCAGAGTGAACAATTTTTCCTTTATCAAAAGATAGGCGCTGATATCCATAAACTCCTTTTAAAGTCATTCCGTTTAAAGGTCGAACAACTAGTCGAACTCCATCTAAAAAATTGTCATAACCCAATGCTCTGTCTTCATAAGCTCTCAACGCCATTCCTGAACCAAATTGCTCGTAAAATGAACCAATAGTAACATCAACGAAATCATTAGCATAACCAATGTATCTCATCCCTATTCCCGTTCCATCAAACCTGTTCGGATACCCCTGTATTCTTGGTAAATACGATTCAAATCGCATTCCTGCTTTGAAGCCCTTGTAGGTAATGAAAGTGTTCATATATGTGTTTAACAACGCTTTTGAATCCGGTTGTGCCGCACCAATTAGTGAGTCTTCATTTAAGTATTGAAACGTTGTTTCAATATTTCCAGTAATATTTAATCCTTCTAATACTTGACTTTTTCCTGCCAGGGAAACGGAAGTCATAAGGATAACTAAGGAGATTTTTTTCATAGAAGTTCTTTCAATCTGAAATTATTTTGCTGCCAATTTTAAAAGCTCCTCGTACAGAGCATCTTCATCTCCTGGTGCATAATTATTATGAGAATACACTATATTTCCTTCCGTATCTAATAAAAAAGTATGAGGAACATTGTTCACTCCCATTGCTCTTTTAAAATCACCATTTGGATCGAGTAAAACTAAATACTCCCAACTTTTTCCGTTTGCGTACATTGCAACCGAGTTTGCTGTTTTACTATCATCAACGGAAACCGCAACTAAATTCACACCTGTTTCATCTTGCCAATCTGTATATAGTTCATGAATTGTATTCAGCTCACGCTTACAAGGCGAACACCATGTTGCCCAAAAACTAATAATAACAGGTCCGTCAAATCCAAGCTCTGCGGTATTTACCGACTTCCCATCCAAGTCTTTTAACTGAACGGATGCAACTTTTTTGTCTAAAATTTGTTTGTGACCTTCTTCTTGAGAAAAAGAAGAAAATGAAATTGTTAGAGAAAATCCAACAAGTAGGAGAGCAATTTTTTTCATAACGTTTTATAATTTTAATTCTAGCAGCAACATTTCAAAAACGATGCCTTAAATCAAAAATACATCATTTTTTGAGCTAATCGAAACAGAGAATGCATCAAACTCTTGTATTCCTAAATGGTCGTTGAGCATTTAAAGTTCTGTTTTATTGGGAATACTGCGACAAAACTAGATGAATAGGCTTTAATTCTTATAACTTTCCGTTTTTGGTTCAAAAGTTGTTAATAATGTAAATGTCCATTTAGAATTCCCTATATTTGTTGGGAAGCACAAAATTAAAATCGATATATATGAAAAGAATAATACTTACAGTAGTTACTTTATCACTTTTTGCTGCGGGAACAATGGCCCAAGGTACAAGTATTAGAGTAAAGGGAACTCCAACAGATGTTTCTGGTACAGAGTTAAATGAAAGCGTAACAGGTTCGGCGAGAACTCACATAATTGACTTTTCAGTAGATAACTTAACAGGGTCTGCTCAAGATTGGGGTATTCGAAGAGTGCGCCTTACTCCTTCAATTGGTTGGACTGATGAAGTTTGTTGGGGAGCAATTTCAACAGGTATTGGTGAATGTAATGTTCCATCTGGAGATGATTTCACAGCAAGCTATACTGTTCCACTTCAAACAACAACAACAGATGCTGAAATAAACATTTATATTACAGCACCATCAGGAGGAACTTCTTCTTTCAGATATTATATAATGAACGGAGCAACTAAAGTGGATTCTGTTGATTTAACGATTAACAAATCTGTTGGGTTAAATGAAAACGTTTCTATGGCTTTAACTGTCGCTCCAAACCCAGCGACTAACTTTGTTAATGTAACTATGGATGGTGTTTCATCTGCTAACATGAAAATTGTTGATGTACTTGGTAACATTGTAATGAAAGAAACTGTTTATGAAAACTCTAAAAAAATAGATGTCTCTCAATACAGAAACGGTATTTACTTCATTACTTTAGAGTCTGAAGGAATTAAGCCTATTACACGAAAACTTGTAATTAGACATTAATTCGAATTTAAAATACTGAAACCGCTGGCTGAAAAGTTAGCGGTTTTTTTATACCACTAATTTAGCCCAAACACCAAAGATTTGTATCTTTAGCCACATAAAGCAGTCAATGCAGTATCTACACGAAAAGTTACTATCACTAAAATTTGAGACTATAAAACTGGTCCTTTTTTGTACTGTGCTCAATTGTTTTTCGTCTGTTTCCCAACAAAATTTAATTCCAATTCACTCCTTTTACAAAGACCACCTTTTTGCAAACAAAGGGCATGAATCGTATAATGAAGGATCCTTTTTTCCCGTAAACGAATCAAAATATGACCTCATCCCTATTATTAACGACTCTTCAAAACAATATTATAAATTTACGGAGGTTCTATTTAAAAAATATTTGGTTGAAGTAAAAGGAAAAGATTTCTACATTAAATTATCCCCGGCGATCGATTTCTCTATAGGCCGCGATATTTCTGATACCGTTTCTCGAACGCTTTTTCAAAACACAAAGGGAATTCATGTTGAAGGTTCATTGTTTAAGAACTTCTCTTTTTCTACATCCTTGTATGAAAACCAAGGACGATTTGCCAACTATGAAACAGCCTATTATTCTTCACTGGGAGAGTTGTATCCTGGAGACTCAATATACGGAAGGCAAAATGCCGTAATTCCAGGTGGTGGAAGAACAAAACCGTTTAAAATTGACGGATTTGATTATGCATATGCTGTTGGGTATTTTGTTTACGCTCCATTTAAATTTTTGAGCGTAACAGCAGGAAATAATGCTCAATTTGTTGGAGACGGTCACCGTTCATTGTTGTTGTCTGACAATTCCTACAGTGCTCCGTATTTTAGAATTGATTGGGACATTCACCCGAAATTTAGTTTTTCGTATATGCGCTCACGCCATATGAATTTACTACGGCGACCAGCAACAAATTCGGTTGAGTCGTATTACGAGGCAAAAGGATACTCAGTTAATTATTTTACATACAAACCAAGCAATAAAATTGCCATAAGTCTTTTTGAAAGTGGTGAATGGAATAGAGGTGATTCTATCACTAGTAAACATTCGCACCCACTATTCTATAATCCCGTTCCTTTTGTTTCTGGATTGGTCCTGAAGGGTAAAAATGAAGTTGTTTCTCTTCTTGGATTAAACATCGGATACCAAGTTGGTAAGCTTCACCGGTTGTATGCTCAGGTAGCAATGAACGATTACGCCACTGATAAGCTTGGTTTTCAACTGGGATATCGAGGATACAATTATTTTGGGTTAAAAGACTTTATGTTACAAGTGGAATACAATTATACTTCTAGTAATTTGTATCAATCTACTAATCCACGATTAAATAGTTCGCATTTTAATATGCCATTGGCACATGTTAAAGGAAATGGGTTTCAAGAAGTTCTACTGAGAACGAATTATGAAATTAAGCGCGTTTATGCAGAAGTAACCGCTGTTTACTATTTGCTTTCCAGTTACAATTCATCTAGCTTATTGCCAACATACAACGCACAAACACTTGCTTCTAACAATGTGTTTTATGGTTCTGTAGAACTTGGATATCGCTTTAATCGTAAAATGAACTTTTCTGTTTTTGGAAATTACACTTTCAGAACCATTGACGATCCAACGGTGCTAACAACGAACCAACTGAATATTGGTGTAAGAACTGGCTTTATTAATCATTATAAAGATTTCTGATGAAGTGGATAACTTATATAATGATCTTTTGTTCTGTCAGCGTTTACGCGCAGGGAGAGGTTGATTACCTTTTTGAAGAAATGCCAAAGGATTCGGTCGCTAAATTGTCATTGTCAAATCACACCAGCGTTAAGCCGGCCATTCGTCAATACAACAAAAACGCTTCAAACAAGTCTTATTTCCAAGTAACAGGTTTGGGTGATTTAAACTTTTTTCAACAGGTACAATCGGGCTACAAAACAGGTTTGGGATTAGAGCTTACCGCAAATATTAAGGATAAATTATACTTCCGTTTAGCAGGGGTTGAAGGAGTTCACCAAAACAGTCATGGGTTTCAGCCAAAATCATACATCGACGATTCAATAAGCAAGATTTCGTTGTATTCTGATTTACGCGGACGAATTTCTTACACTCCAAACCACATTTTCAATTTTCAAATTGGTTTAGATCACAATTTTATTGGTGAAGGAGCCCGATCTATGTTTTTAAGCGATTACGGAACCCCCTATCCTTTCGGTCAAATTGGAATGCGTTTTTGGAGATTGGAATATGTTATTATGTATCAATTTCTTCGTGAGCGGGACAACAATCGCTGGGAAGGAAAGTTTGCTTCCAGTCACCACGTTTCTTTTAACGCAACAAAATGGTTAAACATTGGCATATTTGAAACTGTCCTTTTTCAGCCAAAAGACACATTGGTGAATCGTGGTTTCGATGTTGAATATTTAAACCCGTTTGTGTTTTATAGGCCACAAGAATATTCCATCGGCTCAAGTGATAATGTTTTAATCGGTTTTGACTTAACTGCCAAATACAAAAAACACACTTTGTATGCACAATTCATTTTGGATGAATTTGTATGGGCAGAAATTAGAGCCAAAAGCAAATGGTGGGCAAGTAAATACGGTGGACAGTTTGGAATAAAAGGCCGTTTTTCTAAAATTGGACACGATTTGTTTTACCGCGTGGAATATAACTTTGCCCGACCATATACTTATTCACACCTTTCGGATGATGTAAACTATGGAAATCAAGGTCGTGTTTTAGCGCATCCGTATGGTTCAAATTTCCACGAAATGTTAATGGAACTGAAATGGGAACATGGTAAATGGTTTGGAAAAGTGTTCGCCAATTACTTTTTGCGTGGAAAAGACAAAGACGGATTTAATTTCGGAAATGATGTGTATGCGCCTTACATTAATCGCCCATATGAATACGGACATACAATTGGACAAGGACAAGGATTTAACGGTACAAAGTTCGTGTTGACTTCTGGCTATAAATTAATGAAGCACGGAAAGTTGAATGCGTTCTTGGAGCATCATTTGGGGTACACAACACTTGACAATAAATTAAATTACAGTTTAGTTGTTGGGGTAAGGAGTATGTTGTGGAATGATTATCGGAATTATTGATTCAGACTTCAATTAACTTCTTTCTTTTTTGGCATTGCCCCGAAAAAGAAACAAAAAAACGCCGCCTAGGTTATAGACGACGTTTTTGTGGCAGATTAGATTGTGGTATGTAGGTAAGGCTGTTCTTACAACCCGATCACATGTTTTATCTCAATTTCAGTGACTTTTCGTTGTTTCCCCTCCTTACTCAAGTAGGTTCTGTTTACCAACCGACCGTGAATAGCCAATTGTTTTCCTTTATCACCATAACTTTCAATAAAACCGGCAATGTTTCCCCATGCGAAAACACGGTGCCATTCTGCCTTGCGCTTATTGCTGTCGGAAGTATACTTATTGGTTGCCAAGTTAAAACGAGCGACCTTCCCGCCATTTTCAAAATTGGTAATTTCCGCTTGAGATCCCATGTTCCCAATAAGTGTTACATGATTGTTTACTGATTGCATATCGTAAAAATTAAAGTATTACTAAATCATTTACTTCCACTTCAGAAATGAAGCGCTTTTCTCCTCCTTTTTGGTAAAACCGTGTGGTTAATTTTCCTTCCACGGCAATGTCCATTCCAACAGAGCCAAGCTCTTGCATTACTTGCACCCATCTGCCCCAAGCAGACATTCTGTGCCAATGGTTCTTTTTTTGCGTTTCACCGTTATCGTCCAAATATGTTTCATTGGTTGACATAGTAAATTGAGCAATTTTTCTTCCGTTTGGCAATTCGTAAAAACGAGGCGCCGATGTTACTTTCCCGATTAAATTAACGTGATTCATTTTGATGTGTTTTGTAGTGAAAAAAATGGAGCCGACCTGTGCATCGGCTCCGTGGTTAGGTTGATGGTTATTTTTCATTTGCGCTTTTTGGCGAAACAATTAAAAACTCATTGATTTCGATGTTTGTAGCGTAGCGCTTCTCTCCATCTTTGGTTTCATAGCTGTTATTCACAAGTTTCCCCTCCACGACAATTTCTTGTCCCTTAGTAAGCATTTTACCCGCAAGCTCAGCCGTTTTACCCCAAGCGGTAAGGTTGTGCCATTGCGTGTTTTCTTGCCATTCGCCACTTTTGTTTTTGTAACTTTCGTTCGTTGCGATTGAAAAACGTGCAAGCGTTCTCCCCGTATCGAATTTTACAATTTCTGGCTCTGCTCCTAAGCGTCCAATTAAACTAACTTTGTTTCTTAATGCGTTCATGTCTTGTAATTTAATTTGCATTATAAATTGTTATTTGTCCTTCATTCAGATCGTAATCCGAAATCGACACTGCAAAGTTGAGACAGCCGCCAATCCTTATTCGGTTACTTACCATTTACTGTCGAATGTCTTTCGTTTGTAAGTGATTAAAACCGTTTTTATCACTATAAATCAAATGTTTAACTAAAACAATAAAATTGAAAAAAGTTTGATTATATTTGATTGATATAGGCGAAATAAACACCATGGTGTTTAGCCTTTAGTTGTGCCTCATTGTGAAAAGCCGACCGCACAAACAGCACATTTGGTTTTTGCCGATACACAAGCCAACGCTTCAAAAACCAAAAGAGCTGTTTTTTGCCAACGCTTGACGGAATAAAATTTGTACCTTTGCGTTTATTAAAAGTATGACAAGATTTTTATACATAGCATTACTTACTCTAATTGGTTTTATTACGACACCAACAGACACCTATGCTTGTGGGTCAAAATCTGAAAACACAGAAAATACTATCAATAAACAGTCAGATTCCAAAATGGAAAAAAAAGATTGTTGCGATAAAGAAAAAGGACAATGTGGTAAACACGGAAAAGATTGTGACGGAAACTGCGGTAATCCCGCTTGTCATTGTCCTACTAATTGCACAAACTTTACAATCCCTTTTTTTGACGGACTTTCCCAAGTTAAAGTAGTCGTTAGAAAACCGAATTTTTACTATCAAGATACCTATTATTCATCAGGGTTTCTTTCCATTTGGCTACCGCCCAAAATAGGCTAATTTCTTGCCCTGACAGCCATAGGTCTGTCCATACGAGAGCATTACCTTGCTTTCGCAATCAAATATTTTCAAGGACTTAAAATTTAAAAAAATGAAATCAATAAAAATATTGATGGCAATTACTGTATTGCTATCGTTCACAGCGTTAAACGCTCAAATCAAAAACGCTAAAACCGAAAGCGTAAAAATTTACGGTAATTGTGGTATGTGCGAAAGTACAATTGAAAAAGCAGGAAATGTTAAGAAAGTAGCCGAATTAGATTGGAATAAAGATACCAAAATGGCTACACTTACTTACGATGCGAGTAAAACCAATCAAGAAGAAATCTTGAAACGTATTGCATTAGCCGGTTATGACAGTGACCAATTTCTTGCACCTGATGATGTATATGACAAACTTCCTGGATGTTGTCAATACAACCGAGTAAAAAAATCGAAAATGGCAAAATCAGAAGTTATGGAAGACCATTCTATGCACAATCACAATGGAACAAAGGACAAGCCAACAGAAACAAAGCAAGAAGTAAATCAACTGAAATCAGTTTTTGATAACTACTTTTCTCTAAAAGATGCTTTGGTAAAATCTGACGGAAATTTGGCTTCTACCAAAGCCAAAGAATTACTTGCTTCAATTAAAGCTGTAGAAATGGGGAAACTCACAACCGAAGAACATATGGTTTGGATGAAAGTAATGAAAGACTTGGCTTTTGATGCCGAACATATCGAAGAAACCAAAGATGCGGGGCATCAGCGTGACCATTTCACGAGTTTGTCAAAAAATATGTACGAACTGATAAAGGTTTCCAAATCTGAAACGCCAGTTTACTATCAGTATTGCCCAATGTACAATGACGGCAAAGGTGCAAATTGGTTGAGTAAAGAAAGTGGAATTAAAAACCCTTACTATGGCTCACAAATGCTCACTTGTGGAAAAACGGTTGAAACAATTGAATAATAACAATAAAAAATTAAGAAAATGAAAAATATCAATTTAAAATTAATGATTGCCTTATTTAGCGGAAGTTTAATTATGGCAAGTTGCGGAAATAATTCCAAATCGGAAAACGATTCCCATCAGAATGAAGAAGGAATGGAACACGACCACTCCAATCACGAGCACGGAGGTACAGAAGAAAACAGAAATGTATCTGCCAATATCGGGGAAATGAAGGGCGACCTTACTGTTGTTCTGAAAGATTATTTTGCAATTAATGAAAACCTTGTTCAGGATGATGCATCAAGCGCAGCAAAAGCTTCTGCAAAGTTAGTGACCTCTTTAAAAGGTTTTAAAGGTTCTAAGCTGTCAGATGATGAGCAGAAGGAAGTGAATGATATTTTGGAAACTGCTATTGAAAATGCAGAACACATTTCCGAAAATGCGAGCGAGATTAGTCATCAACGGGAACATTTGGTTTCTTTAAGCACAGACATTAAAGATTTGATAGCAATTATAGGAACCTCTCAAAAATTATATGAAGATTTCTGCCCAATGGCTAATGATAATAAAGGAGCAATTTGGATAAGCAACAAGGAAGCAATAAGTAATCCATATATGGGAACTAAAATGCCAACGTGTGGGAAAGTTCAAAATGTTATCAACTAAATGATGAAGTGGTTGAAAAGAATAGCGATTCTTTTGGTGGTTATATTGGTCGGGGTGCAATTTATCCCGACTGATATTAACCAACAGGATTACATCCCAAAAGCTGACATTCGCTATATTTATGATGTTCCGGGAAACGTAATGAATATTTTGCAAACTTCCTGTTACGATTGTCATAGCAATAACACCAACTATCCTTGGTATAGTAATGTTCAACCTATGCGATTGTTAATGGATGGACATATTCGTGAAGGAAAGGAAGAACTTAACTTCAATGAATTTGGTAATTATTCCCAACGTAAACAAAAAAACAAACTGGACAGAATTTCAAAACAGGTTAAGGCAGATGAAATGCCCTTGCCTTCATATCTTCTGATGCACAGTAACGCAAAACTTTCTGATGATGATAAACAAAAAATTATTAATTGGGTAGAGACCCGACTTAAACAAAATGAATAAAATGAAATATATCCCTGCATTAGGTTACGATTTTTTAACAGCCTACTACGATATGGCAATAAAAATCACTATGCCCGAAAAGAAGTTCAGAAGGCTTTTGGTCGAAGAAATAAACCCACAAGCAAACGAACAGATTTTAGAGTTTGGTTTTGGTACAGGTCAAAATTTGCTTTTGGTACACAAGGCGAACCCAAATACAAAATTAGAAGGTTTGGATATTGACCATAAAGTAAAAGCCATTGCCGAGCATAAATTGGCAAAAGATAATATTGAAATCCCATTGCACTTGTACGATGGTAATGTTTTGCCTTTTGCCGACAATAGTTTTGAAAAAGTTTACAGTTGCTTGGTCTTTCATCAATTAGATGCTGAAACGAAACTGAATTGCCTTAAAGAATTGCATCGTGTTATGAAACCCAACGGAAAACTCATTATTGCCGATTGGGGTAAAGCACAAAACAAATTGATGCGATTAACTTTTGGTTTAGTTCAGTTATTAGACGGTTTCAAAACTACCAATGATAATGTTAAAGGATTGATGCCCAATTTTATTTCAAAGGCAGGTTTTGAAGATGTAGTGGTAACAAACTCTATCAATACAGCAATTGGCACATTTTCTTATTTCAACGCAATTAAAAAATGAAATTTCTCAAATGGATAATCAAAAAAATATTTTTAAAAAACTGTTGCCGATAGTTGTTTTACTATTGGTAACTACAAACATATTCGCCCAAAAAGTGGTGCGATATGACCTTTACGTAAAAGATACCATCGTTAATTTTACAGGAAAAGAAAAAAGGGCAATTGCCGTAAATGGGCAAATTCCTATGCCAACGCTCACGTTTACCGAAGGCGACACGGCAGAAATTTACGTACATAACCAACTTAAAGAAGGTACATCCTTGCATTGGCACGGTTTGTATTTGCCTAATAAAGAAGACGGTGTGCCTTACTTAACCCAAATGCCCATTGAACCAAATACAACACACGTTTATCGTTTTAAAATCATACAAAACGGAACACATTGGTATCATAGCCACAGCGGACTTCAAGAGCAAATAGGAATGTACGGTTCTCTGATTTTGAAAAAAAGAGAAGACGACCCTTCTTTCAGAAAAGGTATTGACGATTTGCCAACTGTTCCTGTCATTTTAAGCGAATGGACAGACTACAATCCAGATAATGTACACCGTATGTTACACAATGCATCGGATTGGTTCGCAATTAAAAAAGGAACAACTCAAAGTTATGCTGAAGCCATTAGAGAAGGACATTTCAAAACGAAAGTTACTAACGAATGGAAACGAATGTTAGCAATGGATGTGAGTGATATTTATTACGATAAGTTTCTTATCAACGGAACATCAGAAAGTCAACTATCACAATTCAAGGCAGGTGATAAAGTAAGATTGCGAATTTCAAACGGTGGTGCATCGTCCTATTTTTGGCTCACTTATGCAGGTGGAAAAATAACCGTAGTTGCCAATGACGGAAATGATGTAGAACCTGTGGAAGTGGATAGATTGATTATAGGCGTTTCAGAAACGTATGATGTAATCGTTACAATTCCAGCAGAAAATACGTCTTACGAATTTTTGGCTACACCCGAAGACCGCACCAAGTCGGCTTCTATCTATATTGGTTCAGGCATCAAACAGTTGGTAAATCCATTACCAAAATTGAAATATTTTGAAGGAATGAAGATGATGAACGATATGATGAAAATGAATGGGGATATGAAAGATATGGGTATGAATATGAGCCTGCAACAAATGGATATGAACACAGTAATGTATCCTGAAATTACGGGCGAAAAGAAACCTATGAAAATGGATAAAATGCCAGAAATGGATATGGAGAATATGGACCATTCCAATCACGGTTCAGGAAATACGGATATTGTAACCCTCAATTACGCTATGTTGAAATCACCTACAATAACAACGTTGCCAAAAGATGCACCAATCAGGGAATTAAGGTTTGAATTAACAGGCAATATGAACCGATATGTGTGGAGTATGGACAATAAAGTGCTTGCTGAAACCGATAAAATATTGATTAAAAAAGGAGAAGTCGTAAGAATTACAATATACAATAATTCTATGATGCGACACCCTATGCACTTACACGGTCACGATTTTAGAGTTATCAATGGGCAAGGCGATTATGCACCACTCAAAAACGTATTGGATATTATGCCTATGGAAACCAATGTAATTGAATTTGAAGCCAATTTAGAAGGCGATTGGTTTTTTCATTGTCATATTCTCTACCATATGATGGCAGGAATGAACCGTGTTTTTAGTTATGAAAACCAAGCTCCAAATCCGTTGTTGCCTGACAAAAAATGGGCTTACAAAAAATTACAGCGAGAAAGCAACGCTTTGCATTTTATGGCACAAAATGACTTTGCAACCAACGGAAATGACGGAATGGCAATGCTGCAAAATGCTCGATGGAGTTTTGGGACAGAATGGCGTTTGGGATATAACGACAGACACGGTTACGAGAGTGAAACGCACATTGGTCGATATATTGGAAAAATGCAATGGCTGCTGCCCTTTGTTGGATTTGATTGGCGTTACAGAAAATTAGGACATAACGAAGTAGAAACAAACCTATTCGGACAAAAAAATACCAAAGACAACCGTACACAATTCAGTCTTGGTGTTGCCTACACTTTGCCAATGCTTTTAATTTTGCAAACCGAAATCTATCAAGATGGAAATGTAAGAATTCAATTAAGGAGAGAAGATATACCCATATCAAAAAGGTTTAGAGCCACATTTATGGTAAATACTGACAAGGAATATATGGTTGGACTAAATTATATAGCAAGTAAAAATTTTGGATTTAAAGCACATTACGATAGTGATATGGGATTTGGTGTAGGATTGACATTGAATTATTAAAGCCAACTCAGTAGCAATACACATTACCAAGTCGCACAAGGCGACACACAAACCAAAACTTGGCAAAGAGTATGGCTACCCCAACGCTGACTGACAAACTGAAAAAAGAAACAACGAAGGCACAACAATGTATATAAAAAATAGGCGAGATATTAGTAAAATGAAGGGTTTTGGCTCGAATCAAACTTTGTGCTTAACTGAAAGTTTAGTACTTCGAAATCGCCTACTTTTCATATACTAACCGTTATCGCTCAGTGTAAAAAGCCGACCCGCAAATGGCACATTTGGTTTTTTCCTACACTCAAGCCAACGCTCAAAAAACCAAAAGAGCCATTTTTTTCCAACGCTCGACAAAATAATCCGAAATTATTCATTAATTTTGACCAAATTTAGACAAGTACAAAATTATACAATGACACTTGGACAAAAAATAAAAGAATTAAGGGAACAGGCTGGTCTTAAACAAAGAGAGCTTGCATATCAGCTTGGAATTGGAGAAGGTTTTCTAAGTAAGGTTGAAAATGACCAAAAACCCTTAAAGAGAGAAGATTTAACTAAGTTGAATGAACTCTTTAAAATACCGATTGAAGAACTTGAATCATTGTGGCTTGCTAACAAGCTTTACTCAATTGTAAGAGATGAGGAATCAGCCTTGACAGCTTTGAAAGTAGCTGAAGAACAAGTAAAATATAAAAGTCTAAAAAATGCTTAATTACGTTTGTAAACCATACAAAGAATTAGAAGAGGTAATTCAAACTTTTGAAGAACAATTAGAATTATTCTTTTCAAAGGATTTTGAGACTAAAACTAACAAACCTAAACAAGATGAAAATTTAGGACAGGTTTTTACGTCTGCAATTCTTGCTAAGTTTATGATTCGGTTACTAAGAGACAATTTAAAACCAAATTCTTCTATACTTGATCCTTGTATCGGGCCAAACACTTTTTTTAAAGCAATGACTGAAGACTTTTCAAATTGCCATTTAAAAGGTGTTGAAATTGACATTAACCTAATCACTGAAGAAATAAATAAGTTTTACGAAAGCCCAAATAGAACTTTAATTAAGGGCAGTTTCTTTGACTTACCAGTCAGCGAAAAGTTCGACCTAATTGTCCAAAACCCACCTTATGTGAGACAAGAACTATTATCAGTCGGTGCTAATTCAAAAGAAAGCATCAGATACAATATGTCTTCTCTGTTATCAACTATTCCTTCACAATCAAATTTATATATCTACTTTTTATTGAAGTCAGTTTTGCATTTAAAAGAAGATGGTGTAATGGTTGCTGTTATTTATGACAGTTGGCTTTACAGCAGTTTTGGAAAATTTTTAAAAGAATCTTTCCTTAAACTAGGACACATAGAAAGTATTTATCATTTCAAAAAAAGTGCCTTTGATAATGTAGAAATAGGTGCTACTGTGATAAAATTTGTAAAAGATAAAAGCCATAAGAAATCTATATCATATTATCCGCTGAATGATTTGAATGATTTAAGAACTTATAATGGTTTAAATGCAAAATGTTTAAAATTGAAACAACAAGAGTTATTAACTTATAGCTTCAACAATCAAAGTATAATCAATTACAAATCCAACCTGTTTAAAGAACTTAAAACAATTGTTTCGCAACCAATCCAAAGAGGAACATCGGCAGTAGTAAATGGTTATTTTATTTTCTCAAAAAATGAACTTCCTGAGCTAAAACCAATTATCAAAGATGTTTCACAGATTAAAACCTACACTGCAAACCAAGAGAATGCTTACATTCTAGCAGTTAATGGGTCAATATCTAATGAAACTAAACAATATTTAGAATCAGTTAAAAATGAAATTCTAAAAACACCAACTCAAAAGTTTATAGCAGTAAAAAGAGATATTGAAACTAAAAGAGATTGGTATAAAATCAATTTGAAAGCAACGGGCAATTTTATTTTTAATTATTATTTAAGAAACAACATTGACTTCATTTATAATCCGAACAAGTTTTTGTCTTCTGATAACTTTTATATTCTCAATATCAAGGATAATGAATTAGCTAATTTTTCAATTTTAAACTCATCTTTTACGAGATTAAATACACTGAGCCATTCAAGAAGTCAGGGGAATGGTTTGAGAAAAATACAGCTTTACGAGTTTAAAGAAGTGAAAGTAATTGACGTAAAAAAACTTTCAGAACCGACCATTAAAAAATTAGAATTACTAGGAAAAGAATTGATGTATGTGAGCAGATATGAAAACGGTCAAAAGCATATAATTGAAAAAATTGATTTGGTGTTGATTGACGAATACAATGAAAAAACAAGTTCATCATTAACAATTGATGATTTAAATAATGAAATAAAAGAATACTTGAATTAAAATGATAAACCTTTGGTATAACTCTGATGAAGTTACTGGATTTCATCCTGTCGTTGAAAGTGCTATTAACAACGCTATCATAAATTGTGGCTATGACTCTGTGATGGAATTAGTGCATCATCCTGCTATTCCAAATAGTACAATCATACCTGACTTTGCAATTAAGTTAAAATCTTCAAATAGATACATTTTTGTTATCGAAGTAAAAAAAACAGCACGTGATGTTACATCACAAAGATTTCAAAACCAATCAAGGTCATATGTGTCCGATTTTTCGCCTTACTGGGAACCAAATTATCCGAAGTATTTTTGTTTAACGAATATTGAGGAGTTAATCTTATTTGCAGACAGACAAGGTCCAATTTCAACTTGCATACTAAAAGGAAATCCAAAGTCACACACTCCATTTAATCCACAAAATCGAGACGCAACACAGACAAGTATTGAGTTTCAAGCAACATTTGAACAAATTTTACCAATTATTTATAATCGAACGCAACCCAATTGGGATAATAATTGGCAACCTATAATTGATACGTTTGTTCAAAATTATCAAAGCGTGAGTAATAGTTTGTCGCTAAACAAAGACTTAGCAGATGAAATTACACTTTATGAATTTTTTAGATTATTGGCTTTTGCTTATCTAAAAGATTATTACAATCAAACAAGCAATCCAAATCAAAGCTTTTTCCGGACTTTTCCACTCGCTAATGATAATCTACAAACTTTCATTACAAAACTAACCAATAACTACAACCGAGTTATACAGTTAGATTTTAATCAAGTATTTTCCAATCACCCTAATTCAACAGATAGAATTTTTCCTGAAAATTTCAGTTCAACGATTGTTCAATACTTCAAAAATACTATTCAAGCTTTAAATAGCTATAGTTCACAAGCGGTTTCTGACAACCCATTACCTGAGTATATTTTCAACCTTTTGACTTCAAAAGTATATGATAAAAAAACACTTCACAAAAAAGGAAAAATAATGTCCGACACAGAGTTGTCAATTTTATTGGCAACAGTGACAATCGAAAACGTGAACTCAACTGTAATTGACCCTTGTTCTGGGGATGGAGCTTTATTGGATGCTGCTTATGATCTGTCTCTTATACACATCTCCGAGCCCACGAGACAGGCAGAAATCTC
>OLID01000307.1_pt1 | contig 24133 bp, 17 predicted proteins | sample 1609361 | NCBI WGS metagenome assembly OLID01 (sample SAMN05416778, study PRJEB24817) | seawater metagenome | isolation source: Sea water | place: Canada:Atlantic | collected 2013-07
ATATAGAGCCTCGTCAGCACGCCGGATGATGTCGCTGATTTTCTGGTCCGTGTCACAAACCTCGGTGATGGCAAATGTAGCGGTTATCCGAAAAGTCTCGCCGTCCTTGACGATGGCCATCGAACATAACGCTTGACGCATGCGCTCGGCAATGGCGCTGGCCTGCTCAATATTGGTTTCCGGCAGAATCAGGATAAATTCCTCACCCCCGAAGCGGCCAAGAATATCAGAGCTACGGAGCGGCTCTCGCAGCGCTTCGCCGACAGTTTTCAGTACCTGATCGCCGAACTCGTGGCCGTGTTCATCATTGATTCGTTTGAAGTGATCCAGATCGATCATCCCCAAAACCAGCGGTGTCCCGTATCGCTTGTGTTTGCCCAATTCGCGATAGAACAGCAATTCATACTGGCGGCGGTTGCTGAGGCCGGTCAGTGGATCTGTCAGTGCCTGGTGTTGCAGTTCAATTTCAAGCGCCTTGCGCTGCGTGATCTCTTCGGCCAGGGCCCGATTGGCATCTTCTGCGGCAAGAAGAGCGGAAAACGCCTTGCGACTATCGGTGTTCATGCGATGTGCGGCTGCGTAACCTATGATTACTGGCCATAGCAGCGCCATACTGACCATTATAACGTCAGTCACCGTGGCGCCGGCAAAGAGGATATTAACCAGAACCATGGCTATACCAACTGCGGCCACCAGGTTGGTCAGTTTGAGTCGATTAGGCACAAAGACGTAAACACTCAGCAACATCATCATCATGATCGCCAGTCCGAATACCCCGTCACTCGGAAGAATATAGGGATATATGAAAAACAGCGGATAACCGGCAATTGCAACCACTGTAACCGGCCAGCCAGCGGTCGCCCAGATGGTCTTGCGGCGGATCACGTATGCCAGACCCAACAGTAGACTGGCAAAACCGAATCGTAAAACGAATAATGTGGTAAAACCCGGGCCGGGGCCCAGAGCTACCCAATCCGGCCAGCCGAAAGCGAGGATCAGAAGAGCCCAGATGATTAATGCTCGAGTAAGACTTCTGGCGACGTCAATCTCAATGTGCTGGCGGTAGGCGCGTTCAATTGCCAGGTCTTCAAACTCGGCATGCCAGCGCGAAATGGTATAATTTTTGGTTTTTGTATCGATCATTTATCGAAGTATAGCGGATTTTTTTTGCCGCTGACACGTCCCCGGTACGCCAGAGTGCCCAGCAGACCAGATCGATCAGTCTTTCGGTCGCAAGGATAGCCCGAATTCTTCTTTCTGACCTGCCGAACCGTCAGCCAACTGAATCTTCAGGCGCAGGTTGTTTTTAGAATCGGCGTTTTTAAGAGCCTCTTCCTCGCTGATCAGCGCGTTTTGAAAAAGCGTCAGCAGTGCGGCATCGAACGTCATCATGCCTTGTTCTGTCGATCGTTCCATGGTCTCGCGGATGTCGTCAATTTTACCCGATTTTATCAGGTCACTGATCCTGGGCGTACCCAGCAGGATCTCAAACGCGGCAGCACGTCTGCCGTCGATCGAGGGGACCAGGCGCTGGGAGATCAAACCGCGCAGATTTAATGACAGGTCCAGAAACAGTTGTTTGTGACGCTCTTCCGGAAAGAAGTTGATGATCCGGTCCAGGGCCTGGTTGGCATTGTTGGCGTGTAATGTGGAGACACAAAGATGCCCGGTTTCGGCAAAGGCCATTGCATGCTCCATGGTTTCGCGGCTGCGGATCTCGCCGATCAGAATAACATCCGGGGCCTGCCGCAGGGTGTTCTTTAGTGCTGCCTCATAACTTGCGGTATCAATGCCGACCTCGCGCTGACTGACGATGGACCGCTTGTGCGGGTGCAGGAACTCAATCGGATCCTCAATTGTGATGATATGACCATCGGCGTGTTGATTGCGGTAGTCAATCAGGGCTGCCAATGATGTGGATTTGCCGGACCCGGTAGCCCCGACAAACATCAGCAGGCCCCGTTTTTCCATGATCAACTGCTTCAGCGTGTCGGGCAAGCCCAGAGCTTCCGGCTGCGGGATGTCAGTTTTGACATGTCGCACCACCATGGCGAGCTGGCCACGCTGGCGGAAAATGTTGGCACGAAAACGTCCAATATCGGGCTCATCGATAGCCAGGTTAAGTTCTGGCTCTTGTGTAAACTGATCACGCTGCTCTGTGGTCATGATCCCAAATGCGGCTGACTCAACATCGGCAGCAGTCAAAACCTGGTCGTCCAATGACTGCAGATGCCCGAAAACCTTGACCATGGGCTGTGCATGGGTGGTCAGAAACAGGTCGGACGCTTCCCGTGCCACCATGGCCTTTAACAGTATGTCGAGTTGCATAATTTGCTCCGGGGGCGTTCCGCCAGGTTGATGAGCGCTGATCAGAATCGCCGTTCGGTATACCAATTGACTTCACGTGAGGATTTGTCAATTTGCTCGCAGACGTCCAGTGTGAGGGCAAACAGCGCCATACGTACCAGCACACCGTTGTCGGTTTGCCGGAAAATCGCCAGGCTGGGATGCTGATTCAGGTCGTTGTCGAGCTCATTGGCATCATCGCGTGAGTCACGGGGAAGGGGATGCATGATGACTGTATTGGGCTGGCAGTACTGGGTGTAAATCGATTGATTCAGGCGGAAGCGGCCGCGATACAGATCGGCTTCTGGCTTGCTGGCAAAGCGTTCTTCCTGAATACGGGTGAGGTAAACAATATCGTTGCTGACCAAGCCTGACTCCATGTCCTCGGTTTCGACCACCTCGTGACCACACCGGCGCAGGTCCTCGACGATGCCTGCGGGCATGGCCAGCTCGCGCGGTGAAATCAGGGTGAACTTTACTTTTTTATAAAGGCTCACGAGTTTGGACAGTGAGTGGACGGTGCGGCCATGCTTGAGGTCGCCGATCATGGCAATGTGCATGCCATCAATAGTCTGCTGCCGGGATTTCAACTCCTTTTTGATCGTATACAGATCCAGAAGTGCCTGACTGGGGTGTTCATTCGGTCCATCACCGGCGTTGAGCACCGGCACCCGGCTGGCTTTGGCGAACTCAGCGACTGATCCGGCCTGCGGATGACGCATGACAATGATGTCACTGTAACCGCTCATGACCCGGCCGGTGTCATACAGGGATTCACCTTTGGTCAGCGAGCTGGCCTTGATGTCGGTGGTCTCGCGGACTTCCCCGCCCAGCAGATTGAAGGCGCAACCAAAGCTGACCCGGGTACGGGTGCTGGGTTCAAAGAACATATTGCCCAGGATTGCACCGTCCAGCACCTTGGTCATGCGTTCCCGGTGTGCATAGGGCCTCATGCTGTCAGCGACCTCGAAAATCCGTTCCACGTCCGCTCGTTCGAACTGGGTTACGCTGAGTATGTGGGCTCCGGGGAAACGCATAAGGCAAAGTCCTTTGATATTGCAGTGGCAGATGTTGCAAATAGTACACCATCTGATCAGTAGCCGCCGAATGATGTGGCAAATTTTCCTTGTGGTATAGTCAGGCCTTTCCGGGGGAACAGGTGATGGCAGGAGACGGCGGTATGGCAAGCATTTACTGGCATGACTACGAGGCATTTGGCGCTGACGCGCGACGGGACAGGGCCTCACAATTTGCCGGCATACGTACCGACACAGACCTTAATGAGATTGATGCGCCACTGGTAATCTACTGTCAGCCCGCTATTGACATGCTGCCGCATCCGCAGGCCTGTCTGATTACCGGCATCAGCCCCCAACTGGCGCGACAGCGTGGTGTGCCCGAGGCTGAATTCATCCGGCAGATTCACCAGCAATTTTCACAACCGCAAACCTGCGTTGCCGGCTACAACAGCATACGTTTTGATGACGAACTGACTCGGCAGTTGTTGTACCGTAATTTCTACGATGCTTATGAGCGTGAGTGGAAAAACGGTAACTCGCGCTGGGATATCATTGATGTTGTGCGGCTGTGTCATGCGCTGCGCCCGGATGGCATTGTCTGGCCGCGAAAAGAAGACGGCACAGTGTCATTTCGCCTGGAGGCGCTAAGCACGGCCAATGGTATCAGCCATCAGGACGCACATGATGCGTTGTCCGATGTGCGCGCGACCATCGCTCTGGCAAAGCTGATCAAAACACACCAGCCGCGTTTGTATGATTATGCATTTGGGCTGCGCAGCAAGCATCGTGTTAACGAGCTTGTCGATATGGCTGCACATACACCGGTGCTGCACGTGTCATCGATGTATCCGGCGAACCTGGGCTGCCTGGCGTTGACCATGCCGCTGGCGGCGCACCCGATCGATAACAACGGCATTCTGCTTTACGATCTCAGGCACGATCCGACTCCCTGGCTCGATCTGAGCGCGGAGCAGCTTCGGCTGAGTCTGTTCAGACCCCGCACAGAGCTGGCGGTCGATGAGGAGCGCTTGCCGGTAAAGGTGATGCACACGAACCGTTGTCCGATGCTGGCCTCACCGGCGGCGCTGTCTGATAGCAGGGCGCAGCAGCTGAAAATTGACATGGCCCAGGCGCGCGAGCATTGGCAACGCATAGTTGCCAGACCAGATTTCATCGGCAGGGTGAGTGAGGCTTTCGCCGCGCGGCCCGGTTTTGAGCCGCTGTCTGACCCTGATTTCATGCTGTATGCCGGGGGCTTTTTCAGTGCGGCAGATAAACGTCTGATGGCCAGGGTACGGGCAATGGGAGCGCAGGAGCTGGCTGCTGAATCGGCACAAATGACGTCCGCGTTTACTGATGCACGACTTCCGGACATGCTGTTTCGGTATCGTGCTCGTAATTTCCCGCAGTCGCTGAGCCCCGATGAACGCAAGCTGTGGCAGGAATTCTGCCGTCAGCGCTTTGTTCGCAGTGCTGATGTGCCGGGTGCGGGTCCCGATCTGGCGAGCTTTAATGAACTGCTGTCGGACTTGCAACAAGGTACGCTGAATGATGGCCAGCGACGCCTGTTGGAAGATCTGCAGCACTGGCGTGACGAGGTTTGCCAGGTGTGCTGAAAATGGTTAGAATCGCGCGCAATCTGAATGCCACGCCAGCGGGTGTCGCGCCCCCAACCCATCAGCAGGTTACCCGATCATGGATCCATTCAAGGATATACGGCCCTACCATGACGAAGAAATTCGTCCGGTACTGGACGAGCTGCTGAAGGACCGGGATTTTATCCGCAGCATTGCCAGCTTCAGCCATCCAGGACTGTACCGCTGGTTCCCGTCGTTTCTGGCCCTGGTAACCCGGCAACGGCTCACGGCGCAGCTGAAAAACGTTAACGACGTCAAGTCCATGCAGGATGTGATCGCCGGCTATATGGATCAGATGATTGAGCGCACTACCTCGCGCCTGACCAATAGTGGCCTGGACAAACTGTCACACGACAAGTCCTACCTCTTTATCAGCAATCACCGTGATATCGCCATGGATCCGGCATTCGTCAATTACATGCTATATCACGCCGGTTTCGACACGCTCTACATTGCCATCGGCGACAATCTGCTTAAACGCCCGTTCGTTACTGACCTGATGCGACTCAACAAAAGCTTTATCGTCAAGCGCTCTTTAAAAGGTCGTGACTTGTTAAAGTCCTCGAAACAGTTGTCGGAGTATATCCATCACTGCATCGATATCAAACGTAATGTCTGGATAGCCCAGCGTGAAGGACGCGCCAAGGACGGAGTAGACAGAACCGATACGGCGTTGCTGAAAATGCTGGGCATGGCTCGCCGACCCGAGGCGTTGGGTGACGCGTTGCGGCCCCTGCATATTGTGCCGGTGGCAATTTCGTACGAATTTGATCCCTGCGACGCGCTCAAGGGCGACGAGCTTTATCAGAAGCAGGCAACCGGTGTATATCAGAAGGACGAACAGAGCGATATCAACAGTATCGTCACTGGCATGGTCGGATTCAAGGGCCATGTGCACGTGGCATTCGGTGATGAACTGGCGCTTGATGCAAGCATGGACGATGAGGCGATTGCCCGGTTGATTGACAAACAGATAATCAATAATTACCTGTTACAGCAAACCAATCTGATGGCCTATCAACAACTGCGGGATGAGTCGTTATCATCAATTCCCGACTTGTCTGAAGAGGGCAGGCAGGTTTTGGCGGCATTGCAGCCGGCCACGTCGACCGAATCAAGCTTCAATGCTCGCCTGGCAGCGATGCCCTCAGGGGTGCAGCGTCACGTGCGGCTGATGTACGCCAATCCGGTGATCAGTCGATTTGCCGACGTGAAGCCGGATTAACTAATCAGATCTTTTGACGTATGTGCTGCAGGCGGTTTTGCAGCGTACTGCGGCTGAGCGGCAATAGCGGACCCAGGCACAGGAACTCCATCTCGGTCTGCTGCATTTGCTGCATTTTGTCTTTTTGGGTCAACGGCATACGCCCAAGCCCGCGTTGCAACTGATTCAGCTGTTGCTGCATGCGGATGGCCTTGTCGGCTGCGGGAGTATCGGCCCCGCTCATGATTTCCGCAGCGACACAAAGCTCACGGCCTCTGATCTCCTGCTTTGCTGCCAGTGCCGGCCAGGCTGCCGGGTCGTGCAAGTGCTGCTGTAACTGCCGGAAACGCTTTTTCATGGACTTTTCTATGTCGGCGTCCGCTATGTTGTCCAGCTCGTCCCAGGCCGCACCCAGTGCTTCACTGGAAATGTCCGGCAGCTTTCCCGTCAACAGCGTTTCTTCATGTTGTTGGCACAGTGATGCTTTGGCCTGAACCTGCTGCATCAGTTGCAATACTTTTTTGTCTGGCGTGGCTCGCAGGCGCGCGTCATATTTGCGGCTCAACTGATTGAACTGGTCCTGCAGAGCCTTGCGTTCGGCTTTCAGGTCCGGTGTCAGTGTTGCACGGAACTCCTGGGCCAGGCTGTTAAACTGACTGCGCGACTGGCTGAATTCCTCGTCGGTCAGGCTGAGTAGCGCGGATATCTTGCGCAGAGTATCTCGTGCTGCAGAAGACACCTGGCGCTGCTGTTGTTTCTGTTCTTTGCTTGCGGCATCGCGTCGCTCAAACAGCGCATCACAGGCCGCACGGAAGTCCGTCCACAGCTTTCGGTCATCCTTGAACGAACCGGCGCCCAGCGCTTTCCAATCCTGTTGCAGAGTCTTTGCCTGCTGAATGGCGTCGTTCAGATCGTCCTGTGTGAGCAAGGCCTGTGCTTTTTCTATCAGTGCCTGTTTTTGCGCGTTATGCACTTGCAGAGCCTGACGCTTTTTCTGACGCAGGTCACTCAGAACGGCATTGAATCGTTTTTGCAGATTCTTGATCTTTGCCTGTGCTACAGGAGCGTATTTTTTCCAGTCCTCACGGGCCTGATTTTCCAGTTTTGATACTTCTGCCAGGTTGACGGCGTCAGGATCCATGGTGGTAGCATAGGCTTCCAGCTGCTCGCAGATATTATTGCGGGCAATCAGGTTGGCGGCCTGTTTTTCCTTGCGTTCACGGAAGTAAACCTTGCACGGCTCGAACGCTGTCTTGGCCAGTTCGCTGAAGCGGGTCCACAGGTCGTCATTGTCATCCGAGTGACCCAGCAGCTTCCACTCGTCCTGAAGTGTCCGGATCAATTTGGCTTTTTGAGGAGGCGGTGACTCGTCGGTCGTCAGTGCCTCCATTTTGTCTATCAATTCCTTTTTCTTTTCCGAGGAAGCAAACTTCTTCCAGTCCAGCAGTTTGTTCAATTCCAGTTTTAACGGCGCCAGTTGTGCCTGCAGCCGTTCCTGATCGTCACTGGCCAGTCGCTTGATGGAGTTCTGGCTGCGGTCCCATAGGCTTTGAGCTTCACTGACACGTCCGTCGTTGATGTGCGACGTCATGGTAGTGACTGACTGCTCAACCTCCTGGACCAGTTTTTGTTGCCAGCGTTGATGTTCGGCGATCAACGCCTGCAACTGCGCAGCGACTTTGACAAGGTCTTCGTCAGCCGGTTGTTGGGTTTGCGGTACGGGTGCCGCATCTTTTGATGCGATGTCAGCTTGTGCCGTATCAACTGGTGTCTCTTTATCTTCTGTGGCTGGCTGGTCATCCGGCGTCGTATCGGCCGTTTCCGGAGACATCAGGCGTTCCAGGCGCTTTTGCAGAGACAGCAGCGTTGGCAGGTCCTTGTAGGAAGTGGCCGCGGCGGCTTTCTGCAGTTTCTCTTTTTCCGAGAGTTTGATGGCCGGGGCGGTGCTCACACTGTCTTCCGGTTTGCTATCGGGTTGGCTTGCGGCCTCAGCCGGCGCGGCGCCGTCTTTATTGGCGGGTTGTTCACGCGGCTCGGAAGAGGCAGCAATATGCTGCCCGTCATTTGCATCTGCGGCTGACTGCCCGGTATCTGCTGGCGTGTCCGGCACTGCTGGGGTCGTATCCGGTGTTGTCGACGATGTCATAAATCACTGCTCTCCCTTCTCGGCCACGTATAATAACAGACAGGTGCTATAATCACAGCAGAGTCTTTCATTGCACCGTCAGCGCACACACCAGGCCGGTTTTATGCTTCCCGATCAGATTAAAGAAGAAATCCAGCATGCTTACAAGCAGATATTGGCCAGCAAGTCGCTGCGTCCTCGTTATGGTCAGCGTCTGATGATCGCCGAGATAGCGCGCGCCCTGGCAGCCATCGATGTTGGCGATGGCAATGACGATTCAGAGTCCGTGACGGGGACAGGCCCCACCGGCGGCCCGGTCTGTGTTATCGAGGCAGGTACAGGGACCGGTAAAACACTGGCCTATGTGCTGGGTGCATTACCGCTGGCCAGACATCTGGGCAAAAAGGTTGTGCTGGCCACAGCCACGGTGGCCCTGCAGGAACAGGTGACACAGCGCGACCTGCCGGACATTGCCAAACATAGCGGGTTGAGCTTCAGCTATACACTGGCCAAGGGCCGCGGGCGCTACCTGTGTCTGTCGCGTCTGGACCAGATTCTGCAGGGCAATGACAGTGAAAATGCCATGTTGGCACTGTTCGGCGATGATGTCAGCGGATTGGGTGTGGCCGCGCCGGACGACAAGGCCCTGTATGAATCGATGCTGGACAAGATCAGTCGCGGCGAATGGCATGGCGACCGCGATGACTGGGACGGTGTACTACGTGACACCGAGTGGTCGCCGGTGACTGTTGAAGCAGGTCAGTGTGCAGGCCCGAAATGCAGCAACTACAGCCGCTGTTTCTTTTATCAGGCGCGCGAGCAGGTGCAGAAAGTCGATTGTGTGGTGGCCAATCATGACCTGGTGCTGGTCGATCTGGCGCTCGGCGGCGGCGCCATATTGCCGGCCCCGGAAGACAGCATCTACATCTTTGATGAGGCCCATCATCTGCCGGCAAAAACCAACCAGCATTTTTCGTCATCAACCCGCCTGCGGGCAACGCTGCAATGGCTTGATGCCAGTGGCAAGACCCTGGCAAAACTGGCTGGCGATACTGTCATCAATGATAACGGTGTGATTGCGCGGGAACAGTCCGAGATCAAACCTCTGTTCAGACAACTGTCGGAGGCACTGGGGTCGACCCTGTTATTGCTGGAACCATTGCTGCAGTCTGTCGGTGACGGCGATGAGGCGCTCACGTTTGAGCTGGGGGTGGTTCCGGCGGAACTGCGTGAGCAGGCGGTTCAGCTGTCATCACGATTTTACCGCCTGACCCGTGGGCTCAAGGAGATCTGCACTGTGCTGCGACGGCAGATGGAAGAGGCTGACTCATTGCCGGGCCGCCAGCACGCAGAGCAGTGGTTTCCATTGCTGGGCAGTATGGCCAATCGGGCAGAAGCCTGTGAAAAACTGTGGCAGGCTTTCGCCAGCCAGGACACTGCCGGTCAGGCTCCGTCAGCAAGGTGGCTGAGCCAGGTGGAACAGGGCGATACCCGTGATCTGGTACTCAGCTGCAGTCCGGTACTGGCTGCGCACACGCTGACCGAGCACCTCTGGCAACGTTGCGCCGGCGCGGTACTGACGTCGGCAACGCTGTCGGCACTGGAAAAATTTGATGTGCTGGCGATGCGAGCGGGTCTACCGGCCCATACGGTCTATCATCGCATCAGTAGCCCGTTCGACTATGCCGGTGCTGCGCGTCTGATTATCCCCCGGCTGAATTGCGACCCCTCTGACAGCCGTGCGCACACCGCGGCCATCATAGCGCTGCTTCCACAGCTGCTCGATAAGCATGAAGCTTCACTCATGCTGTTCAGTTCACGTCGCCAGATGCTGGATGTCCTGGATGGCATGGATGACGAGTGGCGCCGTATTATCCTGTGCCAGGATGACTACCAGAAAGCACAGTTGCTGAACTTTCACCGTCAGCGAATTGACAAAGGCGAGCCAAGTGTCATTTTTGGTCTGGCGAGTTTTGCCGAAGGCGTGGATTTACCGGGCAAGTATTGTGAGCATGTGCTGATTGCCAAAATACCCTTCGCCGTGCCCAATGATCCGATCGAAGCGACATTGGCACAATGGCTTGAACAGCAGGGCAAGAATCCGTTCATGACACTATCAGTGCCAGAGGCGGCGTTTCGGCTGGTGCAGGCCAGCGGCCGTTTGCTGCGCAGCGAAGCTGATACCGGGCGCATTACACTGTTTGATGAGCGCGTGATCAGCAAGTTCTATGGCAAATCAATCCTGGCGTCGTTGCCGCCGTTCACTCGTGAGATATTCCCTGCATACCTGTCGTTGCCGGCATCCGTGGCAGTCTGACGCGCAGGGGTCAGGACTTGCGGCGAGTGTAGGGTATATTGTTTTTCCTGTCGAAGTAGTACCCAGTGGCGACACCGGCCAGGAGGCCCAGGGCGGTGATCGGCAATACACTGTCCATCAGCGCGCCCAGGCCGAAACCAAGGAACAGTCCGGCTGTTGCGCACAGAGCCATGACGCTCACCGGTTTTACTCTGCGGCTGGTTTTCCTGGGCTTTTTTCTTGCTGTTCTGGCCACCTCGTCAATCTCCTGCGTCATTGTTGTTCAGTGGTCTGATCTGATAAATGCTTGTGCTGCTAGCAGGGCTTCTACTGATTTGCTCGGCAGTCTGCATGTTCGAGACAACGCGACCAATCACGGTGCTACTGCCAGTCAGCCAGGGCATATCGGTCAGGGCGATAAAAAACTCGCCGTCATTGGTGTCTGGTCCACGATTGACCATGATCACGCTGCCGCGAACGGGCCGGCGTGACGGCAGGCTGCCATCGTAACGGTAACCTGCCATCTCATGAAACTGCAGCAGATTCATTGACTGGAGCCGCTGCAGCACTCTGTCCTGCTGCATCTGCAGCGACGCTTCATTGTCTATATTCATATCACGGTACAGTGGCACCAGGACACTCTGCCTGAAATCCTCCTGGCTTGCTATGTTCAGCCAAGGATGTGGTTTACCGCTGACGTCAAGCAGACGTTGCTGCTCCAGGCCGAGCCCCCGTGCGTTAATTTCATCAGCGACACTTTGGCCTGCCCGCTGACGTCCGGCCCGTTCGGGGTCTCCTGCCTGTATGAACGTGTCGCGGACAACCCGATGGAAAGTCAGGCCGTCGTAGTAAGGTTGTGTAGCAGGTCCGTTATCGGTCGCGCCTGTCAACGCTAGCCGGCCTTCAGCCAGGTCGAGGAAAAGCTGGACGTTTTGTGGCGCCGCGTCGGGGAACAGTTCCAGCGTGACATCGCCAAGGCTGGTCTGTATCACCACCAATGGATTGCGCGGGTTTTCCATGGAGATATCGGGCCCAGGCGAGACCGGGAGAGGGGGCGTCGTGCCGGACGTATCCTGGGCCATGACAGCAGACCCGGCGAACAGCGTGACAAGGCAGACTGTCAGCGTAAGCAGACGCCTGAGGCCGGCGCTATGTATAACGTTATAATAGGTCACGCCACAGATCCTGTATGGTGGGCGATTACAAAAGCTTGTGTCCGGGTCATTTTAGGTAAGCCTGCTGCTGCTAGCAAGCAGACAAATCCTCAGGGGTGTCGATATCCTGCAGGATACCGGCATCGTCGACGGCAACAGGCTCGACCTTGTCTGCGTGGCGTTTGATAACGTCGCGGCCACCGGTGTCGCCGTGGCTTTGCGCCAGTTCAGCAAAGAAGTCCCGACCAAAACAGACCGGGTGGCCTCGTTGCTGATTATACTCGGGAATGACGATCCGGTGTGGCGTTGCTGCTGCCTGCAATTGCTGCAATGTTGCTGCCTTTAAATATGGCATATCGGCCAGACAGACCAAGCAGGCGTCCCAGTGCGCGGGAAGCGCACGTATGCCGCAGGCGAGGCTGTGGCCCATACCCAGTTCGGCATCTTCACATAAAACGATTTGAGATTGCCGGAGGTCGGCATGCTGCAGCACGCCGGCCTCCAGCAACGCCGGGCGGGTCACTACGATGATCTCACTGATTACAGTAGCCAGCAGGTCACTGGTATGGCGAAAAACAGTGCTGCCGTCAGCGAGCCTGGCATTCAACTTGATGCTGCCAAAGCGGCGGCTGAATCCAGCCGCCAGCAAAATGGCTCCGGTTGTCATACGTAATGGCTCCGGGATATCAGCCGGGTCGCGGTGCGGGCTGTCAATCCCAGCTCAGTGCGCCGCCAGTCTGATATTCAATCACCCGTGTTTCAAAGAAGTTTTTCTCTTTGCGCAGGTCCATGATTTCAGACATCCACGGGAAGGGATTTTTGACGCCCTTGAACTGCTCCGGCAGGCCGATCTGCACCAGACGACGGTTGGCAATGAATTGCAGATACTCTTCCATCATCACCGCGTTCATGCCCAGCACGCCGCGCGGCATGGTGTCGCGAGCGTATTCGATCTCAAGCTGGGTGGCCTGCAGAATCATCTGGGTTGCTTCGCGCTTCATCGCATCGTCCCACAGGTGCGGGTTCTCGATCTTGATCTGGTTGATCATGTCGATACCGAAGTTCAGGTGCATGGACTCGTCGCGCAGAATGTACTGGAATTGCTCAGAAGTACCGGTCATCTTGTTGCGGCGACCCATGGACAGGATCTGGGTAAAACCACAGTAGAAGAAGATGCCTTCCAGGCAACAATAGAACGCGATCAGATTCTTCAGCAGCGCTTTGTCAGTTTCAGGCGTGCCCGTGGTGAAGTTGGGATCGTTCAACTCCTTGGTATATTTCAGACCCCAGGAAGCTTTTTTCGCCACTGACGGGATCTCGTGGTACATGTTGAAGATCTCGCCTTCGTCCATGCCCAGCGACTCAATACAATACTGGTAGGCATGGGTATGGATGGCTTCTTCAAAAGCCTGGCGCAGAATGTACTGTCTGCACTCCGGATTGGTGATCAGTCGATACAGCGCCAGCACCAGGTTATTGGCAACCAGCGAGTCGGCTGTAGAAAAGAAGCCCAGATTGCGTTTGACGATCAGCCTCTCGTCCGCCGTCAGGCCATTGGCGCTTTTCCACAGCGCAATGTCCGCATTCATGTTGATTTCCTGCGGCATCCAGTGGTTGGCACAACCATCCAGATACTTCTGCCAGGCCCAATCGTATTTAAACGGTACCAACTGGTTAAGGTCGGCACGGCAGTTGATCATGCGTTTGTCGTCAACGGTCACCCGTTCAGTCCATTCGCCAACTTCCTGCTGCGCCACCTCAACATCCAGATCTTCCAGCTGACTGGCAACCTGCTGCATGATCTTGTTGTTTACTTCCTCGGCCGCTGCCTCAGACGCGTTGCGACTGGTGGACGGTTCGGCCACATAGGCAGGCCGGGCTGCAGCGATGGCGTCGCTGTAGCTTTTTTCCGCCTTCGCAGCTTCCGCCTTCGCAGCTTGTGCTGCTACGGCGGACGGGTCCGTTTGCGTTCGGGTTGCCAGGCCGGCGGAGCCCAGTGTGGCGCCGTTGGTGGCGGAATCTGGTCCTCTTAATGAGGAAGACGAGGGTGCGTCATTTTTGGCAGGGCCTGTCCGACCGTAGCTGGATGCGTCAGCGTCCAGCGAAGTCGGATCGTCGTAGAATTCATCCCAAGATATCATTGTAATCCCCTGATATTATAAGTTTTTACTGACATGCTTCGCAGTCAGGGTCGTCAATGGAACAGGCTTGTGGCACCGGTGCCGGGCCACTGGATACGGCATTCAGTTTGCTACCGGATACCGTTGATTTCTCGGTACTGGTGGCAGCCAGGGAGCGCAGGTAGTAGGTTGTCTTCAGACCGCGCAGCCAGGCCATGCGGTAAGTAATATCCAGTTTTTTACCATTGGCGCCGGAGATGTACAGGTTCAGTGATTGTGCCTGGTCAATCCACTTCTGGCGTCGACTGGCGGCATCAACCAGCCAGCGTGGCTCCATTTCAAAGGCAGTGGCATACAGATCCTTGATGTGTTGCGGGATCCGGTCAATCTGCTGCAGACTGCCATCGTAGTATTTCAGGTCGTTGACCATAACGTTGTCCCACAGATCCAGCGCCTTCAGGTCGCGCACCAGATAAGGGTTTACCACGGTAAATTCACCGGACAGGTTGGATTTGACATACAGGTTCTGATACGTGGGCTCAATGGACTGCGATACGCCCGAAATATTGGCAATGGTCGCTGTCGGGGCGATGGCCAATACGTTTGAATTGCGCATGCCCACCTGGGCGATGCGCTGACGCAGGCTATCCCAGTCCTGGGTCTGCGACATATCAACTTCCAGGTATTTTTCGCCACGCACTTCCTGCAGCATTTTCAGCGAGTCGATAGGAAGTATGCCCTGATCCCACAGTGAACCCTTGTAAGTCTGGTAGGGACCACGCTCTTCCGCCAGATCTGTGGAGGCCTGGATGGCATAGTAGCTGATGACTTCCATGGAGCGATCGGCAAATGTCACTGCGTCGTCAGAGGCATACGGTATACGCTGGGCATACAGTGCATCCTGAAAGCCCATGATGCCCATGCCCACCGGGCGGTGCTTCAGGTTTGAATTCTCCGCCTGGGGCACTGAGTAGTAGTTGATATCGATAACGTTGTCCAGCATGCGTACCGCAGTCTTGATGGTGCGCTGCAGTTTGTCGGTATCCAGACCAGTTTCGGTGACGTGGTTGACCAGGTTTATCGAACCCAGGTTACACACCGCGATTTCATCTTCGCTGGTGTTCAGGGTGATCTCCGTGCACAGGTTGGAGGAGTGGATGGTGCCGACATGCTGTTGTGGTGAACGCACATTGCAGGCGTCCTTGAAGGTGATCCACGGATGCCCGGTTTCAAACAGCATGGACAGCATCTTGCGCCACAGGTCCTTGGCGCGCACAGTCTTGTAGATTTCCACCTGGCCGGCAGCGGCCTTGCGCTCGTACTCCTCATAGGCCTGTTCGAATGCCATGCCGTGCAGATCGTGCAGATCAGGCACGTTGTTGGGGGAGAACAGGGTCCAGTCACCGTCCTCGAAAACCCGCTTCATGAACAGGTCGGGAATCCAGTTGGCAGTATTCATGTCATGCGTACGACGACGGTCATCGCCGGTATTCTTGCGCAACTCCAGGAACTCTTCGATGTCCAGGTGCCAGGTTTCCAGATAGGCGCAGACTGCGCCCTTGCGTTTGCCGCCCTGGTTGACGGCAACGGCAGTGTCATTGACCACTTTCAGGAAGGGCACAATACCCTGCGATGAGCCGTTGGTGCCTTTGATATGCGCACCCAGCGCCCGTACCGGGGTCCAGTCATTGCCCAGGCCGCCGGCCCATTTGGACAGCATGGCATTGTCCTTGATGGCACCATAGATGCCATGCAGATCGTCGGGCACGGTGGTCAGGAAACAGGATGACAGCTGTGGGCGCAGGGTGCCGGAATTGAACAGCTGCGGTGTCGAAACCATGTAGTCAAAGCTGGAGATCAGATTGTAGAACTCGATCGCCCGCGCCTCGCGATCCGTTTCATTGCTTGCCAGCCCCATGGCAACCCGCATGTAAAATATCTGTGGCAACTCAAAACGTACACCGTTGCTGTGGATAAAGTAACGGTCATACAGGGTCTGCAGGCCCAGGTAGGTGAACTGGGTGTCGCGCTCGGACTTGAGGGCCTCACCCAGCACGTCCAGGTCGTATTCGAGCAGGTGCGGAGACAGCAGATCCAGTTCCACGCCTTTTTCTATATACGGACGCAACACGCTGGGGTAGCGGTAATTCATTTCACTTTGCGTAGCGGCGTCGGCCACGCCCAGGAAACTCAGCGCTTCGGATCGCAGTGTGTCGAGTAGCAGCCGGGCGGTAACGTAGGAGTAGTTGGGGTCCTTTTCGACCATGGTGCGGGCAGTCATCACGGCAGATGTGCGTACATCATCCATTTTCACGCCAGGGTAGAGGTTCTTCAGGGTCTCCTGATAAATGTCGTCGCTGGAGACGCCTTCAAGGCCTGCGCAGGCTTCGTCGATGACAGTGCGCAGACGGGCATTGTCCAGCGGCCCCTGGATGCCGTCAGCAAACGTCACCTGAATGGTGGATTCTTCGGTGCTCTCACGGGCACGCTGCTGGTCGCGCACACGTGCGTGCTCGGCGCGATAAAGAACATAGGAGCGGGCCACCTTGTGTTCACCGGTGCGCATCAGCGCCAGTTCAACCTGGTCCTGGATTTCCTCGATGTGAATGGAGCCACCGGAGGGCATGCGGCGCTTGAATATGGTGCTGATCTGGCTGGCCATCTTGCCGACAGTTTCATGTACGCGTGAGGATGCTGCGGCAGTGCCGCCTTCTACCGCGAGGTAGGCCTTGGTAATTGCGACAATGATCTTGGATTCGTCGTAGGTGACGACGGCGCCATTGCGCTTGATGACACGAAGCTGACCCGGAGCGGTAGCGGGCAAATCCTCATTCGCACGCGTGCCTGAGCGGGGATTGGCAGAGCTGCTGCCATAACTGGGGGTACTGGTTTGCATCGGATTCTCCATGATGTTGTCATTAATCCCGTGCGAGCGCCGTGGAAATACAATATATAGATGATTTTTTAATTCAAGGCACAAGATAGTGCGCCATGGAGAGGATTGCAAGCCCTTTTTATGTGGATAGCTTGTGGATAAGATGTGTGCATCAGGGTATGACAACCACTATATATGGTGGTTGCAGTCAGTGCCCGGCTTTATTGATGCGGGAAATAATAGCCGGCTGCGTCAGTGAGCGACAATGCCTGTGTTGCCATCCCGGCGTGAGGCGAAACGGCTTTCCATGCGCAACATGTGCTGCGGCAGATCGGCAGTGCTGACTGGCCGGCAGAAAAGAAAGCCTTGCAGAATGTGGCACTGGTGGCCAGTCAGAAAACTGGCCTGGGGCTCTGTTTCAACACCTTCTGCGACCACCTGCAGATTGAGGCGCTGAGCCATGGCTATAATGGCCGTGGTGATGGCCGTATGACGGGGGCTATCCGGCAGATTACAGACAAACGAACGATCAACCTTGAGTTTGTCGACTGGTAGTTGTGTCAGATAACTCAGCGATGAGTAACCGGTGCCGAAATCGTCGATGGCAATGGCGACGCCGATAGCCTTGAGTTCGCTGAGAATGCTGATGGCCTGGTCGATATTGTCCATCAGCATACTTTCGGTGATCTCAAGCTCCAGCCACCGAGGCGCAAGGCCGGTTTCGGCCAGGACACGACGGACCATCTGCACCAGGTTGCGGTCACGAAACTGGCGTGCCGACAGATTGACGGCAACAGTCTGGTCGTTGATGCCTGACGCCTGTAGCGCCTTGAGTTGCAGACAGGCCTGACGCAGCACGATTTCGCCGACCCTGATGATCAGGCCGGTCTCTTCGGCAACGGGTATAAAACGGTCCGGAGGAATGACATCAACCTGTTCGTGACGCCAGCGCACCAAGGCCTCGTAGCCGCAGATGCGCCCCTTGGCCATGTCAATCTGTGGCTGGAAGTGCACCACAAAATCTTCATTGGCAACCGCAATGCGCAACTCGTTCTCCAGCGACATGCGCGCCACTGACTCGATATTCATATCGTCGGTGAAATACTGAAAATTGTTGCGGCCCTGGTCCTTGGCCCGGTACATGGCCAAGTCAGCATTTCGCATCAATACACTTGCGTTCATGCTGTCTTCCGGCGCCACCGTGATCCCGATGCTGCAGCTGACCGTGACTTCCTGGGTGCTCAGTGTCACGGGTTCAAGCAGGGATCTGAGAATCTTGCGTGCCACCAGGCCCGCGTCATCCGCACTGGTAATATTGGCCAGCAGAATGGTGAATTCGTCCCCGCCCAGTCTTGCCACAATGTCTTCCTCGCGGACGCAGGCGCGCAGACGCTGGGCGACGGTACACAGAAGCTCGTCGCCAGCGTCGTGGCCCAGGGTATCGTTGATGCGCTTGAACTGGTCGAGGTCGAGAAACAGCAAAGCCATGGACTTTTTGCTGCGGCGCAGGTGTTTGAGCCCCTGTTCCAGGCGGTCGCGGAACAGACGCCGGTTCTCCAGTCCGGTGAGCGGGTCGTAAAACGCCAGTTTTTCCATCTGCGCCTGTGTTTCCACACGATCGCTGATGTCTTCGATATTGAGCACGATGTGACTCAGCGCACCCAGATCGTCGTGGATCGGAGAGACGGTCACCTGTTGCCAGAAATGTTCACCACTGCGGCGCTTGGAGACCATGAAGGTTTCCCAGCTGGCACCCAGTTGCAGGGCTTCCTGCAGACTGATGTTGTTGACATCGGTCAGCTCTTCATTGTCCAGCAGCTCGGCAACCCGGCCTACCGCGTCTTCCTTGCTATAGCCGGTGATCTGGGTGTAGCGGGGATTAACGTAATCGATGACGCCGGCGCAATCGGCAATGATGATGCCACTCTGGCTTTGTTCGACGGCACTGGAGAGAATTCGCATTGACTGATCATTCAGCCGATCCCGGCGACGCTGGCTTTCCAGAACCGCCGGACGCCAGCTCGCCAGCCATAACAGCAGGGGGAGGATCACCATGGCCAAGAAGGCGAAGATCAGCAGTCCCTGTACAAGATAACCCTGCGTTTGTATGCCCATTGTCCCCGAGTATTCCGGTCGGCGGTGAGTTCAGCGCAACTCATGGACCGGAATAGGTATTCTGGTCAATGTGTTGCGCACAAAAATTCAAGTAATGCTTTCTGTGCGTGCAGGCGATTTTCAGCCTCGTCCCACACCACACTGTCCTGCGCATCCAGCACCTCGGCGCTGACTTCCTCACCACGGTGAGCTGGCAGACAGTGCATGAACAGCGCGTCAGGTCTGGCGCGCGACATCAACTCTGCAGTCACTTCATAGCCGGTGAATTTCTGTATACGTAACCGGCGTTCTTCTTCCTGTCCCATGGACGCCCAGACATCCGTCGCCACCAGGCTGGCACCGGCCACGGCAGTTGCGGGATCCCGCACCACCCGTACCCGGTCTTTGTTTGCCTGTAGCATGTGCTCGTCCGGATCAAAGCCTTCAGGGCAGGCAATGACCAGCTCGAAATCGAACTGACGGGCAGCGTTGATGTATGACTGGCACATGTTGTGACCGTCACCGACCCACGCAACCGTGTGGCCTGATATGTCACCCCGATGTTCGAAAAACGTCTGTATATCAGCCAGTAACTGGCAAGGGTGAAAGTCATCTGTTAAAGAATTGATGACCGGCACGCTGCTGTGACGGGCAAACAGCTCGAGTTTCTCATGCTCAAAAGTCCGAATAGTGATGACATCGACCATACGCGACAGAACTTTAGCACTGTCCTCAACACTCTCACCGCGACCCAGTTGGGTATCGGAAGGGGACAGAAACAGTGCACGGCCGCCGAGCTGATTCATGGCGACTTCAAATGACACCCGAGTGCGTGTGGACGATTTCTCGAATATCATCGCCAGGGTTTTGTTTTTGAGGGTTTCTTCGCGTAGCGAAGGGCTCTTCTTGAGTGCAATAGCGCGATGAATAATATCGCGTAGTTCGACCGGGCTGAGATCCAGCAAGGTCAAAAAATGTCGTGTTGCCATATCGGTACGGGTTTCCGGGCGACGGGCCAAGTCTGCATTGAGCTCAGCGGGAATTAAAAAAGGGCAGCGTCTGCTACCCTCTGACCAAGCGCCCTATCTTATATTACTTTGCAGGATGCGGGCAATTATCGGATAACAGGCATTAATCATGTAGAATATGCCATCGTTTAACACAGGACCCTGATATCCCTCAGCAACCGGGGTCCTGACATTCCATGGCACTTTTAGCACAGCACAGGTAACGCTACTATGAGTAATGAGCAGTCAAGCATTGAACAGACCATTCGCGATCAGATCAGCGCCAACAGCATTCTCCTTTATATGAAAGGTTCGCCGGATCAGCCCCAGTGCGGCTTTTCTGCACAGGTGGTGCAGTGTCTGATGGGTTGTGGCAAGCGCTTTGCCTATGTTGACATCCTGGCCAACCCGGAAATACGCTCGACATTGCCGATAATTGCCAACTGGCCGACTTTTCCGCAACTGTGGGTAGACGGTGAGCTGGTCGGTGGCTGTGACATCATCACCGACCTGCATCAGAAGGGCGAACTGAAACCCCTGATCGACGCCGCCGGAGAGGCGCCGGCAGAGTAATCGCTGATTTAACGCAGGGGCCAGCCGCCGAGTTTCTGCCATTTATTAACGATGCCGCAGAACAGCTGGGCGGTTTTTTCCGCGTCGTATTTCGCTGAATGTGCCTCATTGCCGTCAAAGGTTATGCCTGCCACCTCGCAGGCTCTGGCCAGGACAGTCTGTCCGTAAGCCAGGCCGCTGAGTGTGGCCGTGTCGAAGCTGGAGAAGGGATGGAACGGGTTGCGCTTCAGGTCATGCCGGGCCACCGCAGCGTTAATAAACCCATGATCAAAATGGGCATTGTGCGCTACCAGTATCGCGCGTTTGCAACCATTGGCCTTCATTGCTGAGCGGATGACCTTGAACAGGTCCTGAAATACATCCCGTTCCCCTCGCGCCACGCGCAGCGGGTGCCAGGGATCGATGCCGGTAAATTTCAGTGCTGCGTCCTCGATGTTGGAACCTTCAAACGGGATCACGCGATGGAAGTAGGTCTGCTCCACATCCAGAGTGGATTTTTCATCCATGCCCAGGATGACGGCGGCGATTTCCAGAATGGCATCGGTTTTGGCATTAAAACCTCCACATTCAATGTCTACAACTACTGGCAGGTAACCGCGAAAGCGTGAGGCCAACAGGCTTTCTGCGCCATCGTCTTCATCATAATCGTACATCAGGCAGTGACCCCTTTGATCCGCCAGTGAATTTGTTCACCGGCGCGCAAAGGCACCAGTGTGCTGTCGTCCAGCGGATATTGCGCAGGCACGGTCCAGCTTTCGCGGTGCAATGTGACTGTGTCGGTATTGCGTGGCAAGCCATAAAAGTCCGGTCCGTAAAACGAGGCAAATGCTTCCAGCCTGTCAAGTGCGCCGGCCTGATCGAAAGCTTCAGCGTAAAGCTCCAGGGCAGCATGGGCGCTGAAACAGCCGGCACAGCCGCAGGCGGTTTCCTTGTCAGGGCGCGCATGTGGTGCCGAATCGGTGCCCAAAAAGAATTTTTTGTTGCCACTGGTGGCGGCGGCGATAAGCGCGTGCTGATGGATATTGCGTTTCAGTACCGGCAGGCAGTACAGGTGAGGCCGTACGCCTCCCACCAGCAGGTGATTACGGTTATACAGCAGGTGTTGCGGGGTAATGGTGGCGGCAATATTGTCGCCGGCTTCGCGAACAAACGTGGCAGCATCGGCAGTCGTGATATGTTCCAGCACGATCTTGAGCGTCGGGAATCGGGCACAAAGCGGCAGCAGGGTCTGATCGATAAAGGCCTTTTCCCGGTCAAAAATGTCGATGTCGCTGTCGGTTACTTCGCCATGCATAAGCAGCGGCATACCCAGGTCGGCCATGGTTTCCAGTGCCGGGTAGACATTTTCGATGGCCGTGACCCCGCTGTCCGAATTGGTCGTTGCGCCGGCCGGATAGTATTTTACCGCCTGAATGAAACCGGATTGGTGCGCCTGGCGGATCTCGTCGGACGACAGGGTGTCAGTCAGATACAGGGTCATCAGGGGCTCGAAATCGATCCCGGCGGGCAGGGCATCGACAATTCGCTGGCGATAGGCCAGTGCCGCCCGAGTGGTCGTCACCGGCGGTTTCAGATTAGGCATGACGATGGCGCGGCGAAAGGTACTGGCCGTGTGCGCGACCAGCTGGCTCAGGACCTTGCCGTCTCGCAGATGCAGGTGCCAGTCATCGGGCCGGGTCAGGGTCAGGGTTTGTACAGTCATGGGGCGGGTTTACCTGTTCTGGTTAGTTTGGCTGCTGCTGATAATTTTGTGTGTCGGTGGATATCATGTGAGCTCTCATCGGGCTGGTAAAGTTTGTGGGCAAACGGCCGATCATTGAGTACGACAGCCATTAAGCTTCCAACACTCACTCAGTAAACGATGGAATTCAAAGTCAGAGAATGAAAACGCGATGTAAGTTTACCTTATCTTGGCTCTTGATGCTCTCTGTGACGTTGGCGACGCCGCAGGCAGGTGCCGGTTCGGTATCGTCGTACTATGCAGACATCGACGTGGCCGGCTGGCACACAGATTCGTCTGTCTTTGAATGCCTGTTGTCGCAGCAGGTGCCAGGTCTTGGCGAGGCGGTGTTCTACCATCAGGCAGGTGAGTCACTAAGGTTTTACCTGCGAACCCCCGACTCGCCCATGCAGGCTGGCAGAGCCCTGCTGACCTCGCAGCCGCCGGTTTGGCGTCAGGAACTCGGCGTACGCGACCTGGGCTATGTGGATGTCAGCGTCAGCAAGCAGCCGGTATCGCTGGACGCACCACTTAGCCGTCTGTTGCTGGCTGAACTGCAGCGCGGCATGGTGCCTACATTGATGCGCAGGGCCTGGTTCAACGATCAGGAGTCGGTACATGTCGGCTTATCTCCGGTGCACTTTGGTGGTGCCTACGCGGAATATCATGCGTGCACGGCCTCACTGCTGCCCGTCAATTTCAGCCAGATAGAACGCAGTACCGTATTCTGGCAGCCCAATCAGCAAGAACTTAGCGATGCCATGAAGGCGCAACTGGATGACATCGTCACCTATACCATGGCCGACCCCCGGGTGACCGGCTTTGAAATTAACGGGTTCACCGACGGTGCCGGCAATCCGCGGGAAAACTTCGAGCTGTCCAGAGTCAGAGCGTTTGCCGTCCATCAGTACCTGGTTGAGCAGGGCATCAATGAGGATATGCTGACTACCCGTTTTTTTGGCTCCGCACCCCAGTTCCGCATTGTTGAAGATGAACGCTCGGCTGCCGACCGTGACCGCAACCGCCGGGTGACGGTGAGGCTGCTGCGCGACTGATTGATGCCTGTCGAATTTGCAGGGCGGAACGAGTACAATAACCGCCTTTTTACAGACTCGCAGACAGGAGCAAACATGTCGGGCATCAATAAAGTCGTGCTGGCCTATTCCGGTGGCCTGGATACATCAGTGATTGCCAAATGGCTGATGGAGACTTACCAGTGTGAAGTGGTCACCTTTACCGCTGATCTGGGGCAGGGCGAGGAGCTGGAGCCGGCCCGCGCCAAAGCCAAGGCCATGGGCATCAAGGAAATCTATATCGAAGACCTGCGCGAAGAGTTCGTGCGCGACTTTGTCAATCCGATGTTCCGTGCCAATGCCCTGTATGAAGGCGAGTACCTGCTGGGAACCTCCATTGCGCGCCCTCTGATTGCCAAGCGGCTGGTGGAGATCGCCAATGAGACCGGCGCCGATGCCATTTCTCATGGTGCTACCGGCAAGGGGAACGACCAGGTTCGTTTCGAACTTGGCGCTTACGCGCTTAAGCCGGGCATCCGGGTGATTGCGCCGTGGCGCGAATGGGATCTGAACTCGCGCGACAAGCTGCTGGCATATTGCGAGCAGCACAACATCCAGGTAGAAAAGAAGCGTGGCACCAAGTCACCTTACTCCATGGATGCAAACCTGCTGCATATTTCCTATGAAGGGGACATTCTGGAAAATCCGGGAGCGGAACCGGAGGAGGACATGTGGTTGTGGTCGGTGTCGCCGGAGGCGGCCCCGGACAAACCCACCTATATTGAATTGACCTACGAAAAAGGCGATATCGTCGCCGTCGACGGTGAAAAGATGTCACCGGCAACAGTACTGGCCCATCTTAACAAGGTCGGTGGTGCCAACGGCATCGGACGCGCTGACATCTGTCTCTTATACACATCTCCGAGCCCACGAGACAGGCAGAAATCTCG
>OLID01000311.1_pt1 | contig 23931 bp, 12 predicted proteins | sample 1609361 | NCBI WGS metagenome assembly OLID01 (sample SAMN05416778, study PRJEB24817) | seawater metagenome | isolation source: Sea water | place: Canada:Atlantic | collected 2013-07
TACATTATTACAAGAAATTGTAATTATTGCCAATAAGAATACTACTATTGTTTTTCTCATAAGTATTGATTTAGTTTAAATTAGTTAAAAATAGCGCCGTTGTAATACACATCTTCTCTACCAATTTTGCCCTTACTATTAAACCACATTTGACTATGTAGTTTCATAGTTTTCATCTCTCCAGATTTCTTGTTTTTGAAAGTAAATTTCCACCAAGATAAAGCTACGCCTCCATTTCCTTCATAGTCTAGGTAATCTGGATATCCTACTTCATCAATTGATACTATTTCAAATTCACTTAGTACATTGGTAACGCTTTCTATTTGTTCTTCTAAAGAATTATAATCTTTATCAGTTAAATTACTATCATATATTCTTGCATTTTTACCAAAATCTTGAAATGTTTTTTCAATGTTTCCCTGTGCTAAATGATAGTATACTTTTCTAACTATTCCAATAGATGGATGATCTTTATAAATGACACCATTCTTAACTGTTTCTCTAGAAATACTCCATTTATCCCATGCAGCTTGATTATCAGACCATAAAAAACGTTTTATTTTTTTGCCTTCTTTATCAAAAATAAAGGTGCCGTTTCGAGGTGTTTTAATTTTAAACCCATTGTTTTTATCCCAAGCAGTAAACATTTGGAAAGTATAGACATAGGTTCCATCATCTTTATATTCTATAGCATCAGAATATGCAGAACCTCTATTTTCTATAGACATGTTTACAAAATTCTTATTCATCCAGGCAGATTGTCCTGTCAGATTATTAATGTCTCCTCCTTTGTAGTTAGGGTTATTATTCATAGAATTCCACATCTTAAAATCATCACTTACAAGACTTTTTAATGTTTCAACATCACCATCAACATACGCTTTGTTAAATTGATTTACGATTGCTATGGCTGGATGATTTTTATAAACTTTACCATTTTTTTCTTTTTGAGACATTACCAAAAAAGGAATCATAAGTAATAGCACTGTAATTTTTCTTGTTTTCATATTTAATTAGTGTAATTTATTAATATTAGTTCTTATTAACAACTAATGTAGTTATAATTAATTGTGATTTAAAATTAATTTTGAAAATATTTTTTATTGTACTATTTATGTACTATCTTTTTACTTAGAAAAATATATTTTTATATATCCCTTAATTATTAAATAATTAAATAATGAAAAAAATTACATTATTGGGGCTATATCTTGTTTTTTCTCAAGCTATCTTTTCACAAAACATTACAATTACTACAGACAATACTTCAGTTAATGAAGGAGCAGCTTTTACGTTAACAGCAACATTAGATGCTGTTTCTACAGAAGACATTACACTACCAGTTTCTGTAACAGGTTCTGCTTCTAGCATATCAGATTATACTGTTTCTTTTGCAACACAAGGGAATGAATCAATATTATCTTCTGAAGTTTACGGTAGTAAACTTGAAATTTTGCCAGACGGTCAATATTTAATGTGGACAAGTTCTGAATTAAAAATATTAAATCCAGCTACGTCAACATTAACAACGTATAATTTACCCAGAGGTTATGAAAGAATTAAACCTTTTGGAGATGCATTTTATGCAAATACAAGTGATGTTCTTTACAAACTAGAATTTGATGAGAATAATGTAATTACGGAAACAGTCATTGAGCAGTTATCTAATGGATATGGTTTTAACTATCATTTTTATGTGAAAGGAAACTCTCTTATTTATCAAGTTGTGCGTTATGATAATGGAGTAAGGTGGGTCTATGTAAAAGAAGGAGACAATACACCTGAACAGATTTTTACAGGAGCTGTTTGTTGTTATTCACCGGTAATGTATAATGATAAATATTTTATGATAGGTAATAACCAGGTCTATGAAATTATCGATGGTGCATTAACAAATTATATTTATTTGGAAGATAGTCATTCGATTTACTTTGATAGGATTAAGGAGTTTAACGGTAAGTTATATATATCAAATTATGACTCCAGTTCATCAACAAATAAGGTTAGTATTTTTGACCCAACAACAGGGTCTTTTGAGGATGTTGGGTATCAAACACAAGATGCTGATTTTATGAATTATGACTTTATTTATGATAACGCTAATTTAATTGTTCTTGATCAAGTTGCTCCAGCAGAAGATAGATTATACAAATACCAATTTTCTCCACAATTTTCAATAGCTGCAGGTGAAATTTCAGCTACTATTGTATTTGAAATAACTGATGATAATTCAGATGAAGCTGAGGAGTTAATTACCTTAACACCAGGAACACCAACTAGTGGTGCTTTATCAGACACTTCTCCTTTAGACATAACTATCACAGATGATGATGATTCTGCTGTGGTTACTTTTACTTTTTCTAGTGAAAATTTGTTAGAAAATTCTAGCTCACCTGTTACTTTAACAGCAACAGCAAACCCAATTTCTGGACAACAAATTAGCATACCTATCACACTTTCTGGAACAGCAAGTGCTAGTGAATATTCTACTAATGCAACAGAAATAATTATATCGGCAGGTTCTGCAACCGGAAATATATCAATCTCTGGAGTAGACGATACAGAAGTAGAAGTTATAGAAACCATCATCATAACACCAGGAGTAATAACTAACGGAACTACTGAAACATTAGACTTAACCCTAAACCTACTAAGTGAAGATAACCCTGTAGGAACGCTATCATCAACTAGTTTAGAGGTGACTGAGGGCGGTATTTCTACAGTAACTTTAGAGATAGACTCAGCTACTTCACAAGATATTACTGTACCAGTAGAATTGTCAGGGACAGCTGTGTTTAACCAAGATTATACAACTCAGTTTGATACACAGGGAGATGAATCTCTGGTTGCTGTTGTAGCTTCTAGTTATAATAATATGGAGGTTTTAGAAGATGGTAGATACTTGTACGGTTCTGGTAATAATAAGCTTAGAATTTATGATACAATAACTCAAACAGAAGAGATCTATGAAATAAACTATGATAATAATTATATAGGAATCAATAGCTTTTCTGTCTCTGGATCTTCAATTTTCATCAATGGGAATAATAGAATTACTAAGTTAAGTATTGCCGATTTAGTGCCAAATCCTAATAATAATCAGATAAATACAACTCTTGTTTTTGATGGAACCAATTTAGGAACAAACGATTATTTAGAGGGAAACTATGTAAGTTCTGAAAATGAGACGGTTATTTACCAAGTTAGAGATTATCCAACAGGTTGGAAGATATACAAAAAAAATGCAGATAACTCCGCAGAAATAATTTACGATGGTGATGAATATTCTCAACAACTTTTTATTTTAAATGATCGAGTATATAAATATGATAGTTATAATATTAGAGAACTTTATGACGGTGAGTTTACACAGTCTATAAGTTACTCAAGCTATTTAACAAGGGTAAAAATAGAGAATGGTTTGGCTTATGCCTTAACAGAACAAAACAATACAAGAAGTATTGTTAAATTATCTGTTGAACAAGATATTATAAACTCTGGTTCTGGGACAATAACTCAATTGCCCTACGTTTTAGGTGATACACATAACTATACTTATGACTTTTCATTAGATATTTCTGGTAATTTAATTATGCAAAATCGAGTTTTTGAAAACGATAATTTTAATTACGGCATCTATAAATATCAATTATTTCCAGAGATTGTAATTCCTGCAGGTTCTACTTCTGCTAACTTGTCATTAATTTATACAGATGATCTTTCTAATGAAGAAAGTGAAACTATTATAGTTACACCTGTAGATGTTGAAAATGTTGATATATCAGCTACCTCTTTAGAACTTACAATTCTTGATGATGATGATGAGCCCACCATAACATTTGAATTTTCTTCAGAGAGTATTAATGAAAACTCAACTGATAGTGTTACGTTAACGGCTATTTCAAATTCTGCATCAGGAATAGAAATAACCATACCGTTTACATTAGATGAATCTACGGCAAGTTCAGACGAGTATACAGTTTCAGCCAATGAAATTGTGATTCCTGCAAATCAAACTTCTGCTAGTATTACAATTTCACCAGGCACAGATGACACAGTGGTTGAGATTACAGAAACTATTGTTTTTACTTTTGGAGAGATTGTTAATGCATCTACTCAACAACAAAGTGTTACATTAAATTTAGAAAGTGATGACAATCCAAACCTTGTTTCTTTAGTATCCACTACTCTAGAAATTGAAGAGGGTGAGGCTACAGAAATTATAGCAACAATAGATGAAGCTACTTCAAACGATGTTTTTTTATCTATATTATTAGGAGGTACAGCTACCGAAAACATAGATTACGAAACAGATTTTGTTAGTAGAGGTGAACAGAGTTTAGCTTTAGGATTATCAAATTCTTCCTATACTCGTTTTGGGACTCTTCCCGATGGGAGATACGTGTATTGGAATGATGGAGCAACATTTGTTGTGTATGATCCTGTTTCTGAAACCACTCAAACAGCAACAAATTTTCCAGGGAATGATTATCGATTTATGAGAATTATAGGTGACAATATCTATGTTGCTGGGTGGGGTGGAATTGCAAGTGTAGATATTTCTAATATTTCATCTGGGTCTGTTACTTTAAATACAGTCATAGCACAAGAAAATAATGTTAACGTTGTTAATATTAGTGGTTTTCAGCCAAATACAGCGTTAGATGTAATGGTCTATGCAGTTGATGATAATCAACAAAATAGAAGAAGAATTTATGAAATAGAAATTGGTGGAGGAAATAATAATCCAACATTAATTTTTGAAACTACCGAATACCCATCTGTTATTAAGAGGTTTGGAAAGGTATATGTTTTTCTTTATTATCAATTTTATGAACTAGTGAACGGTGTTTTAACAAATGGAAGAAACTATACCTCTCAGTCAAATCAATTAGAGATTGAATGGTCCGACAACAACTCGCCTAGACTAATTAACGGAAACATTTATGTTAGAGGAAGGTATGAGAATTTTGGCAATATCTATAAGCTAGATTCAGATACAGGAAATTTAGAATTATTAAACTATACTACTTCTAATAATATTAGCTATACCTGGGATTACGACTTCTCTCAAGATGGTAATATTTTATTGCTGAACTCATATTCTGATGATGAGAATAATAATTATAGAGGGATATTTTCATACTTACAAACATTACAAGTTAAAGTGCCAGCAGGAGAACTCAATGGGTCTGTAACAATTTTGGCAATAGAAGATGATTCTTATGAACCAATTGAAACCATTTCTGTAACGGCTGGAACACCAGTAAATGCTATTTTAGATTCAAGTATTGAGGCTTTTGAAATTGAAATTTTAAACAACGATGCAGAGCCTTCAATTATATTTGAGTTTTCATCAGAGAGTATCTTAGAAGATTCAACAACACCCGTTCAGTTAATGGCTACACTCTCTGCAGTTTCAGCATTTGATGTTACCATTCCTTTTACCACAATATCAGGTTCAGCTGAAGCTGACGAATTTACTGTGGTAGACACAGAAATTTTAATAGTAGCAGGAGAAACTACTGCAAGTATAGATGTCTTAGCAATAGATGACACTGAGGTAGAGTTTTCAGAAACTATAATTTTTACTTTTGGAGAAATTGAAGGCGGTTCATCAGAACAAGAAACAGCAACTCTTAATTTATTAAGTGATGATGATCCAACTTTGGTATCAATAGTAGCTGAGCCTTTAGAGTTTGCCGAGCATGAATCTACAGTAATTACTGCGACCATAGATCTCCCTACTTCAGAAGATGTTTTCATTACTATGAATTTTTCAGGAACAGCAACAAAAGAAGTAGATTATAATATAATTTCAGAATCTATTGGCCAAGAAAGTTTTATTAGTATTCTTGAAGGACTTAATGGACAACCTTTATTTGATATTTTAGCAGATGGACGTTATGTTATTATCGATAACTATAATGATAGAAGAATACATATTTATGATTCTACTTCTGGTAATTTAGTTACAGAGCAAACTTCTAATTATTATTATTATTTAACTATAGATGATAATGATATTTATGTTTCTGACGGGAGTAATGGTATTTTTAAATTAGATATCTCTGATATCGAAAATGGTGTTATTTCAAGGGAGTTAGAAATAGACTTACAAGCACTAAGCCTTAACTTAAATGGTTATCAATTTAGTGCCGAAAATGAAACTATCTTATTTAATACGAATAGTAATGGTACCAATCAAACATGGATAAGAGAGGGAGCATCAGGATCACCAGTTTTATTGACCACCAATACCAATAATGATTGTTGCTTAAAACCGATGCTAGTAGATGGTGATATTTATCAGTTTGAAACTTGGTGGTTTAAGAAATATAATCTTGATACTGGAGAGTATTCAGAGGAGCAATATTATTTAAATGAAAATTTACAGAATTATTATAATGGATTTAATAGAGATAGAAAATTAGCTACAAATAACGGAGAAGTATATTACTACTCTGGCTCTGGTGAAGTTTTTAAATTAAATTTAGAATCATTTGTTTATAATCAAGCAAGCTATCTTTATTCTGATCAGATAAATAGCTCATCTTCATTTGATTTTGATACTAATGGAGATTTAATTATGTTAAATAATTATACCACATCCACAGATGATAATGGTAATGCATCAGCCACTTCATTAGGTTTCTTCTCATACAATCAAACTCCAAGAGTAAAGGTTGCTGCTGGTGAAACTTCAGGATCTATTTCCATTAATGGTATGGAAGATGATTTAAATAGTCCTGGAGAAGAAACAGATGAAACTATAGATGTAAGTTTTTTATCAACTGAAAATCTCATAGTATCTGATCCTGATTTATTATCAGATATAAATTTAACGCTTTTAAATAATGAAATTTCATTGTCAGAAGACACAGATGCATTAGCTAATGTACCAGCATTAACCTCAAGTTCTGTAGCTTGGGGAGATTATGATAGAGATGGAGATCAAGATTTGGCTATTATGGGATATAATGGTGATATTGGACTCATAACAAGATTATACGAAAATGTTAATGGAGTGTTTGTACAAAACATGCCTGAAGGTACATTTACTAAAAAATATTTAGGTGATATTATGTGGGTAGATTATAATAAAGATGGCTATGTAGATCTTGTAGTGTCTGGACTAGACGTAAATGATACTCCATCTACAACCATTTATCAAAATAATGAAGGGCTTACATTTACTACAAGTACAGAGCTATCGCTACCAAATTTATTCAGTACCTCTATGGATTCAGGAGATTTAGATAATGATGGAGATATTGATTTTGTAATAGCAGGTATTGATGAGAATAATGAGTGGAAAAAATACATCTATTTTAGAGAACAAAATTCATTGGTTCAGTCAGAGAGTTACAATGGGCAATTTGACGAGAATGGATATGAATATCCTCAAGTAAAGATTGGAGATGTTAACTTTGATGGAGATTTAGATATCTTTTATTTAGGGGAGAATGGTGGTTTTATTAAAAATAATACTTTAATTAATAATTCAGACAACTATGAACAATATTTAAATAGTTATAAAGGGGTTTCTATGGAACTATTTGGTAATTATCTTTACTTTATGGGAGAAGACAATTCTGGTAATTACCAATTAAATCGTATAAATTTACAATCAGGCTATAATGATCAATATGATTTCCAAAATATTGAAGGTCTTAAAAATGGAGATATTGCAGTAGCAGATTATAATAATGATGGTTTAGAAGACCTTCTTATAACTGGAGAAAGTAGTAGTGGAGAATCTGTAACCAAGCTTTATGATGGTAAAGTGGAAATTGCTGGCGCAATGAACGGATTCATGTATTTCTCAGAAAACACAGATATTGATTTAATTGGTTTAAGAGAATCTACTGCTGCATGGGTAGATTATGATGTAGATGGAGACTTAGATCTTTTTATTACAGGAACAAGTGATTCTGGAGATTTTAATAAACTTTACAAAACAAACCAATTAAACAAAACAAATGAAGCTTCAAATGCTATTACTGAGTTTACTTATGAAAGTATAGGAAATGGTAAGGTTAAGCTTTCGTGGATAGCACCAGAAGATGATTTTTCAGAAACTTTAGGGTATATTTTAAGACTTGGAACTTCTGAAGGAGGTTCAGAGCTTTCCAATACAGAAAGTAACTTAGAAACAGGACAACGATTAATTACCAAATCGCCTGTAATTTATTCTAATAGTTTTGAAATACAGCTAGACCCAGGTAGTTATTACTGGGCTGTTCAATCTGTAGATTCAGGTTTAAAAGGAAGTGTTTTTTCTGAAGAGCAGTCATTTCAGTTAACTTATGAATGGAAACTACTCAACCAGGGCGGGATTATAGATCAATCGATCAATGCTTTGCAAGATCCGGTTGTTAAATTATCAGACATTGATGGAGATAATGATATGGATTTAGTGTACGGTTCATCTTCAAATAGTAGTGACTTGAGTGTTTTTTCACTAAATGGAAATAAGTTTGATTACCTTAATAACTTAAATAATTCTAGAAATGTTTCAGACATGGCTTTCTTTGATTTTAACAATGATTTTGTTTTAGACATTCTTGTAAATACATGGGAAAGTTCTGGGAATAATTCTTTCAAACTGTATAATTCTCAAGGAGATGGTCAATTTCAAGAGGAGTTTAATACCTCAGGATTATATGAGGCTAAAATAGAATTAATTGATATTGATAATGATGGTTCTGATGAAGTTATCCTAATAGGAAGAACTTCAGAATTACCAAATTCTCAATTAAAAGTATTACTCTATCAACAAGAGGGAACTACTATAGGAAGTAATCCAATAGATATATCTAATCAGGTATCTTCCTTAAAAAATGCATCTTCTGCTTTTGGTGATATTGATAACGATCAAGATATTGATTTTGCAATAACAGGATCCTCTAACTCAGGAACTCAAAGTAAAGTTTATTTTAATGATACTCAATATGAAGATACCATCAACCCTATTTATACACTATCAGATATAAATTTTGATAGAGTAACCAGTAGTACGTTAGATTTTGTAGACTTTGATGCTGACGGAGATTTAGATATGGTTGTTTCTGGAAATGCAGTTGGAGTTGGTGTTATATTTAAGATTCTTATCAATAACGGACTTCAAGCTACAGAATTGGCGTTTGAAGAAATGTTGAACACAGGTCTAATACCAATACGTAATGCTAAATTAGATTTTGGTGATTATAACGGAGATGGATATTTAGATATTCTATACACTGGAGTAGTTTCAGGCTCTGGTAAAATTACCAAGTTGGTAGAATACGATCCAATTAACCAAACTTACACAGAAAGTGATTTTGATTTATCTGATATTGTGAATGCATCTATCGCATTTGGTGATGTAGATGGAGATAATGATTTAGATTTTACCATAGCAGGTGAAAGTATATTAGGAAATAATAATACAATTAAAACCTACTTAAATGTAAGAAATGAGTCAGCCGCAGTAATTTCTAATGCCTCTAGAATAATGTATACTGCTTTAAATGTTGATCCAGTAGAGTATATTGTGAATGATAAGCCAAGTATCCCTACAAATTTAATTTCGGAAGATATTGGATATGATTCTGAAACAGATACACATAAAGTGAAGTTTAGATGGGATGCATCAGAAGATGATAATACACCAACCAAGGGATTAACATATAGTCTTAAGGTAGGGACAACTCCAGGTGGGGATGAAGTTATGAAAGTAAATGCTTTATCTAACGGATATAGATTATCAGCTGGGAAAGGAAATGTAGAGCATAACAAAGAATGGACATTAAATCTGCCAAATAATCAATATTATTGGTCTGTTCAAGCAATAGATGCGTCTTTTAGTGGTTCTGTATTCTCAGAAACACAAAGCTCAATAAGCCTTGGTGTTCAAAGTCCATCTTTGAGTATGGTGAATTCTTATCCAAACCCAATGAGAGATTTTTATGTTATAAATTCTCCAAACCCGTTAAGTTTAAGAATTTATGACTTAACAGGTAAATTAATAAACTCATACAAGTTGATCTCTGGGGAAAATCAAATAGATACCTCCTATTTAGCCGCAGGAACTTATATATTTAATATGAAATCAGATAGAGCGGTAAAAAGTATTTTGGTAATTAAAGATTAAATGAATTATAAAATTAGTTAAAAGCCCGCAACTTATACTTGCGGGTTTTTTAGTTTTATAATAAGACTTTGAGTTTAGTACTAATTTCTACAGCTCCTGTAAATAAAGATCCATTTCTTCTAGTAGTTTTTTAGAGCTTTAAATATGGTTCTCATAAATCCCAGTTAAAATGAGGTATTGGTTCCTCTCCTGAATAAAAGTCTCATGATTATTTGATGTCCTTTGTGAGATTTTAATGATTTATTATACCAAGATATTTGAGTAAAAAGATCTTTATGAACTATTTCTATTAACCTAGTCTATTCATAAATAAAACCATTTTTATCTAACTCTAACTCAAGTGAGTTGGCCCAGTCTAGTTGATCTATTTCAAACATTTCTATTTCATTTATTTGATCATAATAGCCATACATTAATTTCTCTAGCTTTTTTTAGTGATTCAGACGCAGATCTATTGTAATTCAATTGCTTTTCTATAATCATGTCTAGAATAGCTTGTTGAATTTTTAATTGATCAGAAAAATTATTATGAATTAACATTTCAGAAACCTCATTACAAGTATTAGCATGATCAGTTCTAAATTTTAAAAGTTTTTCAGATTCCTTTAAACCTAATTGCACATTAGATTTTATTTTTTCAAAATAATTTTTTAACCCTTTTTTTTCTAATCTAGACTGATTTAAATTGTTTTACACGTAAAGCTATTAATATTCCTAGTGCAACTAATACAATTTCACCAATAGCATATTTTAAATATTCTATAGAATTTTTGGAATTTAATCTAGCTTTTTTAAAGATTTTAAAAGAAATTTATTTGGATATATTTTCAACTTAAGTAAATAATACCACTATATTAGTTGCACTTTATAAGTTTAATAAGCCATGAAAAAAATAATTACACTCTCATTTTTATTAATTTTAGTTACTATGAATTCTCAACAAAAACAATTACCATTTTTTGAAATAGGCAGCTACTCATCAGACTATTCTCCTACTAATATTGTATCAAGAATGATTGAAGGATTAGGATATAGATTTTATTGGGCAACAGAATCTTTGCTAGAAAAAGATTTAAATTATAAGCCAAGTGATGACAGTAGATCTACTTTTGAAGTCATTAAGCATATCTATGATCTTAGCTCAGCGATTGTTTTAACAATGGAAGGGAAAGAAGTTACGTATGATCAAGATAAACTTAGTTATGAAGCCTTGCGTGAGAAAACGTTAAACAACCTACTAGCTGTATATCAAAGTCTTAAAGATATAAAGGATTTTTCATCCTTAACAATTATTTTAAACCGGAATGGTGAAAAAATGACTTTCCCTTTTTGGAATATGATTAATAGTCCTATTTCTGATGCCATATGGCACTCTGGCCAAGTTGTTGCCAATAGAAGAGCTAGTGGTAACCCGATAAACCCCAAAGTGAATGTTTTTATCGGAAAAACAATGCCCTAGTAATACAGTATTGTTTTTAATTAGATTTAATGAAAAATAATATGAAGTAATAGTAAACTAATAGCCAAAGCCCATCCCCAATTTTTAATTCTTCTACTAGAGGGTTGAAAAAGAGATGTTAATTTGTGAACACCACCTTTATTTCCTAATAATGCAATAAGTAAACTACTAAAAATTACCCAGAAGGCTCTGAGAAAGTAATTCATCTCAGGAAATAAGAATTGTAGCGCAATATTAATTGGAAGTGAAGCAATAAAAGCAATGAATACAACTTTTTTATTTGGTTTAATTAATAACACTGAAGCACAGATTAATACAACGATACCACAGTTAATATAATAACGTAAATTATTAAGGGTATGCGTAAATGCTGAGTTAGGATTGTCAAATTTAAGATACAATAAAATGAACCCCATTATTAAGGCAGTTCCTAAGCTAAAGAGAATAGTTTTTCTTCCAGCATTAATTTTTTCTCGATCGGTTGCTTTTTTATTTATGTAAGTTGCATAAATATCTGTAGACCAAAGAGTTGCTAGTGAGTTAAATGTAGAATCTACAGTGCTCATTAACGAAGCAAATAAACCACAGAGTATAATTCCTTTTACCCCATTTGGAAGATATGTTTTTACTAGGTAGGGAAAGGCTAAATCTGGCTCAGACAGACTATCGCCTAGAATTCCATAAAGAGCAATCCCTGGAACTATAATAATAACAGCCATAAAGTATTTAAGTACCCCGCCCACCATCAAGCCAGTTTGCGCATGTGCAATACTTTTAGCAGCTAAGGCTCTTTGAATAACCGTTTGATTAGCACACCAATAATTGATGTTTAAAAAGAATAAACCAAATAAATGTGTCCATGGAAGCGTAGGGTGATCACTTGGCAAATGGAGATGCATTTTTTGGGGCACCTTTACATACAATTGTTCCCACCCACCTAGATGATAAATAGCTGTTAGACAGACTACAATACCTCCTAAAAGTAATGTTCCAAACTGAATTATATCAGTTTTTACGACAGCACTTAGCCCTCCGAAATAAGTGTAAATTGCTGAAAAAACTCCAAGTATAACAATTAATACAGCAATACGAATTATCCTATTGTCACTTAAAAAAGAGAGTTGCTCGCTAAAGACCATATCTGCAGCATAAGCGCCCCAAAAAAGAGCAGCTCCAAGGGTAACAGTTGCAAACAGAGCCATATTAGTTAATGAGTAAAAAAGGGCAATACGTTTCCCTAATTTTTTTGCAATAAACTGCGTAACAGTTGTTATTTTTTCTTTCAAAAAAAGAGGAACAAAAACAAAAGTACCTAATAAGATTCCTTGTACTGCATTAATTTCAAGATTGGCTTGAGCTAAACCAAAAAGATAAGCAGACCCCATCATTCCTAAAAACTGATATCCTTGAATGTTTGTGGCAATGGTAGAAAGAGCAATAGAGTACCATGGTAAATTTCTTGAGCTAAGAAAGTACTCATCAGCAGAACTTTCTGCACTAATTTTACCGCGAAGAGCTACAAATAATATGACTACAAAATAAGTGATTACAATTATAAAATCTATCATAATTATTTTCTTGGTCCGTTAGCTAAAGGACTATTAGGGATGTTTTTTGGCATGCGTCCAAATACTTCTGGTAAGGAAACAGTTTTTAATCTTGGGAGTACTAATTTTGCGAACAATTCACATTCTTTTTGATGAGGGTATCCAGAAAAAATAAAAGAATTAATTCCCATTTCTATATAATGTTCAATTTTTGCTACAACTTGATCGGGGTTTCCAACAATAGCTGCACCACAACCCGAACGTGCTAATCCTATTCCTGTCCATAAGTTAGGTTCTACATAATATTTTTCATCCGCTTCTTCACGTAATTGCGACTGCCTAGCAACCCCTAATGAAGTTGAGTCTTGAGCTCTGTTTCGGATGTCAGTTCCCATTTTAATATCTAATTTAGAAATTAAACTATCTGCATAATTACGAGCTTCTTTTTCAGTTTCACGAACAATTACGTGAACTCGCAAGCCAAACTTTACTACTCGATTGTATTTTGCTGCTTTTAGAGTCATCACATCCATTAAATTCTTTAATTTAAATTCTGTCTCAGGCCACATCAGGTAGACATCACAGAATTCTGCACAAAGATCTACCCCATCTGGAGAATAGCCACCAAAATATAGTAGTGGGCCACCATTTTGTTGGTAGGGTTGTACAGGTCTTGTATTAAGATCTAACTGGTAATACTTTCCTTTAAATTTAATTTGATCTTGTGTCCAAGATTGTTTTAGAATTTGAATGACCTCCCTAGAACGAGCATAGCGTTCTTTTGAAGATAATTTCATTCCTGGCAAGTCAGACGAAATAATATTAATGGTAAGGCGTCCTTTGAGCATATGATCTAGTGAAGCGATAGTTCTAGCCAACATAGGTGGGTGTAACTCCCCACATCTAATGGCTACCAGAAAATTTATCTGTTTTGTGATAGTTGCCATTCCTGCAGCAAAAGATATGGGGTCTTGACCTACTTGGTAAGAGGAAGGACACAAAACATTTTTAAAGCCTAATCCATCAGCAGTGCTAACAATAGTAGATGTATTCTCCCATGAACTTTTGTAGAGAGGATTTCGATTTCCTAGAAAATCATCGTCTCCATCGCACAGTGGAGCAAACCATGATATCTCTGCTCCATCAATTTTGGCAGAAAAGTTGTTATTCATTCTCTAAAAGTAAAAAAAAAATTACAACATAAAAGGATTATTTTTTCATCTCTTTGTATCAGTCATAAATCACATTAAATTTATGAATAAGATGACTAAAAAAACATGTTTCTCTTATAGAGTTTTATTTATATGATCTTAGTTCTACAATATTAGATATTAAAGACCGATTAAGTATTGAAACTTAAAAAAGAATTGGGTTTGATTAAATTGCAGCAATTGAAAGTGAGCACCTTCAATCTCTTCTATGGTGTTTTGATTACCACCAAAGTAAAATATTGTTGATGGGTTAGGATTCCATTGCACCAACGGCTGGATAAAAAACTGATTGGTAAAGGTGTTTTTTTGTGAAATAAGCCTAATATTAAAGGCATTGCTAAATTGATATCTCACGTTTAAACGAGCAATATTTCCTTCAAAATAGTTTCCGCTTCCATCTAAACGTTCAAGTTTTGAATACCTTAGAGATGGATTAATAATTAAATTATCATTCACTTGAAAATTTAAGCTTAGAAAAGAAGACTTAAGTTTACCTACCTCAGGAACTTCTTCATTTACAGAAAGATCTTTTCCGCTGTCTATACTTGCTCTAAAGTTAAATGATTCACTTGGTGAGCCATTTAAAGAGAAAGAATGTGTTGGTAAATTATTAAAACGAACCTCTAAAAAGGTTTTTACAGCATCATAATCAAGGGTGTATTTAAGTTCAGTTTGCCCAAAGGTTTTAATAGAAGCAAATAAATCTACACTCAAATTTTTATACAAATCTTCAAAAGTATACACAAGATCTACTTTGGTTCCAAAACCAAAAGATTGAAGAGCAGGTTTATTAATAATATTAATATACTCATGAAAAAGTGTTCCCCAGCGACGATTGTTTTTAACGACAAAACCAACGTCAGATCTGTACTGAGGTGAAATATTTCGGTAAAAAAGATAACTCTGCCAATGTTCTGTTTTCCTATACAGTTGTATGTACAAAGCATCACCATTTACCTTGTCTCCATCTAAAGCAATGGTTTTTCCATTAATAGTTGCATCAGTATCTATCCAATCATTTATGGGTTCTTCATTGATGTTTTTAAATACCTCAAAACTTAATCGTAAATTTTGATTTAATAAAAAAAGACCATCGAAGCCAAATACATGACCAAAGCCACCGCCTTTATAGAATTTATTCATCATGACACCACCAAAACGAGATTTAGGACTTAACAGGTGTTGATATCTCAGCACATTTACCAAACTTTGACCTCCCAAACCAGAATAAGATCTGTCTTCACCACCCACCAGGTATACAGAGTTTTTATCTAATGCATTTAGTAGAAATAAACGAGATTTTTTCCCCTGGCTTATTAATTTTGTAGCAATAGATGGGTTGATAATTGATCGGGAGTAAAAGGCACCATCGGTAAAGTTCACAAGATCTGTTCCTCTATTAAAAAAAGGCCGTCTTTCTGGGTATTGTAATGAAAAAGAAGAGTTAACATCTATTTGTGTAACATCTGCTTCTACTTGAGAAAAATCAGGATTCAGCGTTAGTTCAAAACTGGTGTTTTTATTGATATCTAAATTGACTCCTAAACCAACATTTCCTTTTACAGACCCATAGGTCATTTTTTCATTAGGTGAGGTTCTGGATCCTTGAATATTGCTAGAAACGTAGGGTAATATTTCTAGTCGTTTATCAATAACAATATCTTTTAAAATTAGGTTATCAGTTGTTTGGCAAACCACACAACTATTATCCCTATCGCGAGCTTGACTACTTACTTCAATTTCATTTCCATTTTCTACATAACGTCTGTAAAAATTTACATGCCATTCTTGATCTGTTCCGTTAGGAAACGGAATTTCAGAAAACGGAATTTTCATTTCTATACTATAACCATCTTCAATAATAGCAGCTTTAGATTCAAAATTAATGTTAAAGGTGCTATCATATCTATCACTATCAGATAATGCATTTACCTGTTTAACATCAAACTGGCTTCCCAAAGCATTTACTGCAAGACCTAAATTACTTCTAGCATCTGCAAATGGGTCTAGACGAACTAAAATGACATCATCATTCCAAATATTAAAATCGTCTCTAGGTCTAATAGACGCACGGATGTTTTTGGGATCATCTTTTGCATAAATCCCAACAAATAAGTGGGTGTCTGAATAGGTAACGTATGCTGTTGTTTCTTTTCGTGCTGCTTCATTGTTAGCAGGGCTAAATTCAATATCTAGAGGTATTTTAACTGCATTAGACCATTCTTGTTCAGAGAGTAAGCCATCTATAACAATCTGTCTTTCTGTAGACTTTTTTGGCGTGAATGTTTCTTGTGCAAAAAGAAGTTGTCCTACACTAAAACATAAAATTAGAATTAAAATTCTCATAAAGCATAGAGTACTTAAGGCAAAAATAATTTGTCAAAAATAATTTTTTAATCAGTACAAATTACATTTTTAAAAAAATTGGCTATATTTTAAGATTTCCATTCAGTATAATGATTGTTTATTATATTACAAGTTTAGTTGCTCTATTTGTCTTATATCTCTTGAAGATGCACCAACTTTTATATTGTAACTTCCTTTTTCCAAAGCCCAGTCATTCTTTTTTTCATCCCAGTAACTCAATTCTTTTATTGGAATTTTGACAGAAACGCTTTCCATTGCTTCTGGCTCTATGAGTTTGGTTTTAGTAAAAGCCTTTAATTCTTGAGATGGTCGATCAATTTTTGAATTCATTTTTTTGATGTAGAACTGAATTATTTCCTTTCCAGGAATTGTTCCTGTATTTTTTATGTTTAAAGAAATATTAATGGTATCATTTTTAACATCAATCTCCGTCATTTCATAGTCAAAATTTGTATAGCTAAGTCCAAAACCAAATGGGTAAGATACCTCTAAGTTTTTTTTGTCAAAATGTCTATATCCTACATAGATTCCTTCTTCGTAAATTGTATAGTCCTCATCTTTAACCTTTCTAGCTTTAGGAGTTTCGTTGGGTGGAAATATTAAATTTTTAACCATACCTTCTAACGTGAACATTTTAGGGTTTTTAGGAAAATTATCATGAGAAGCATGGTCTGATAAATACATAGGGAAAGTCATAGGTAATTTTCCGCTAGGATTCACTTTTCCAGTAAGAATATCAGTTACAGAATTTCCTCCTTCTTGCCCTCCTTGCCAAGCTAATAGAATAGCGTCAGGTAAAGTTTTCCAAGAGGCTGTTTCAATAACTCCTCCAATATTAAGAACTATTATTAATTTTTTATTCTCTTTGTGAAAAGCTTCCGTAATTTTATAAATCATTTCATGTTCGAGTTCTGTAAGTAAAAAATCATCTTTTTCTACACGGTCTCCACCTTCACCTGCATTTCTTCCCAAGGTTAAAATACCTATGTCAGAAGTTGTTACAATGTCATGAAGTTGTTCTGTGGTATACTTCATTTCGGAAGGAGTAAAAGGGGTAAATATTGCTTCCAAACCCTCAGGTTTTTTAAAACTTTCAATTGTAGCTATTTTATGAGTCTCAAAAGTATGTTTTGCTATATTATTTATTTTAAATCCAGCATTACTCAACCCTTCTTCTAAAGAAATGGTATAAGCTTCATTAACATCTCCCGATCCTGTTCCGCCTGCAATAAATTCATATGATGTAACACCTAACAAGGCTATATTATTTATATCAGAAAAGGGTAAAACATCATTATTCTTTAGTAAAACCATTCCTTCAGAAGCTGAATTTCTTGTTATTTCTGCATGCTTTTTTAAATCTGGGCTATTGTTATAGCTATAATTCTGCATTTTTTTAGTCTTAAAAATTAAGGTTAAAATACGCGTAGTGGCTCTATTTATATGATCTAAAGACAACTCTCCTTTTTCTGCGGCTTTAATTAAAGCTTTCCATTGTCTGTTGGTTCCTGGTTCTAATAAATCATTTCCAGCAGATATTTGTGCAGCAACATTTTTACCTCCAAACCAATCTGTCATTACTAAGCCTTTAAAGCCCCATTCATCTCTTAGTATATCGGTTAAAAGATTGTTGCTCTCTGAGGTATAAGTTCCATTTACTTTATTGTAAGAAGACATGATGGTCCATGGTTGAGAACGTTTTACGATATGTTCAAATCCTTTTAAATATATTTCATGCATTGCTCTGTCTGAAACAATTACATCATTTAACAAGCGGTTTGTTTCTTGGTTATTAGCTACAAAATGTTTTACAGATGTACCTACACCATTACTTTGTATACCATTCACCATTGCTGCCCCCATATATCCAGAAAGTAGTGGGTCTTCAGAAAAATATTCAAAATTACGCCCACATAAAGGATGTCTATGAATATTAGCTGCAGGCCCTAGAATAACATCTATTCCATATGCTTCTGCTTCTTTACCCATAGCATTACCAACTTCATAAATTAAGGCTTCATTCCAAGAGGAAGCAAGAAGGGTTGCAATTGGGAAAGCGGTGCAGTAGAAGGTTTTGTTTTCACCCTTTCTAGTTGGCTCTATTCGAAGCCCTGCGGGTCCATCAGAAAGATATATTGTTGGAATCCCTAGTCTTGGTGTTGGAACAATAGTACCAACTGCTCCAGGAATTCCACCTGGTTTTGTTATTCCAATACCAGAAGCCATACCAGCACCTTTTAGTATGTGAATTTTTTCTTTTAAGGTCATTTGAGAAAGCACATCATGAACGCGCACTTTTATGGAATGACGATGGTCTTCATATACGTCTAGTTTACCATTGTTATTTCTGTCAAAAAAAGTATAGCCATCTTTGGTTAATTCGCTAAAATTAGTTTGTTCATCATACCCATTTTCAAAAGTCAGGAACGTCTTGTTAACATACCAAAAAGAGAGCCCTCCGCTAAGAAGTATTAAGAATATTAGCAATCCTGTAATCTTAAAAAAAAGAATTCTTTTTTTCTTCATAAGAATATAATTTTATAAAAATAGTTGAAGTTTTGTCGTAAAATAGATTTGTACTAAAATAATAAAAAATGGTTAATTTTTTTTTTAAAAGAATCTGTTTTTATTATCACTGTGTTAAATGACTATAAGAGCATTCTTAAAAAGAATGCTTTTAAGCAGATGATTTTAGTTCGTAGAAATCATTACTAGAGATTCTTATTTAAAACGATATAGAACGCTCAGGTGGCGATTGATACATTAAAAATGTTGTTAAAAGTGTTGCTATGAAGTAGGTTGTTGTAAATACAGCAAGAGGAAAATTAATTTCCCATAAAGTCAATTTAAAAGGGTATAATAAAAATAATAAACCTAAAAAACTTCTAGAAATTTCGAAGAAAAAAGCCCATTTATGACCATCCATTATAGAGGTAAACCCAAAGATAGTTGTTGAAATGAGTAGTCCAAAAATTAATTGAGAACCAACACTAAGATCACCAAAAGAGGATAGAAAAACATAAATAAAGATATTCAAACATACAAACTGAAACACCGCAATAATTTTATGTAATGTTGAGTATTTTGGGGCATATTTTTCTAGTGCATAAATGTTTTCAATAGCTGATATGGGAAAACGATCAGCTACATCTTTAGGTCTCCACCCGGTTGGCATAAACCATAGTTTAAACTTATCTCCCCAATTTTTAGCGCGCCAGGCATCTTTTGCTAACCCCCAATTGTGTTGAAAATTAATAATGATTGGATTCCAGGTTTGTACAGGTTTTAATGTGCCATATACACAAGGTACTTCTGCTAATTCTTCTTGGAAGGTTCCAAACAAACGGTCCCAAACACAAAAAATGGCAGAAAGGTTTTTGTCTACATATTCTTTATTGATAGCATGATGAACTCTGTGTTGTGAGGGTGTCACAAAAATATATTCTAGCCATCCTAATTTTCCAATATGACGGGTATGATACCAAAATTGACCAAAAAGATGAAGTGGAGCCAATACAATAATAATTTTTGGAGGAACACCAAATAAAGCCGCCGGAATTAAAAATAAGGCACCAAAACCAATAATATTTTTTGAGATGCTTTGGCGAAGGGCACAGGCCAAGTTAAATTCTTCACTACTGTGATGTACAACATGTCTATTCCAGAATATATTTATTGAATGATTTAAACGATGATTCCAATAACTCGCAAAATCCATACAGACTAAGGCAATTAAATACAAACCAATACTTTCCTCAAGTTGAATTAAGGCAATAGTATCTAATATAAACGGATAAGAAATAATAATAAAACCAATTCCCAACAAATCTTTAATCATATTTGTAGTTCCAGCACTTAGGCTAGAAATAGTATCCATTAAATTATAGGTCAGGTTTTTTCTCCACAATCCGTAAAGTATTTCAATTAAAATTAATACCATAAAACTTGGTAAAGCAATCAATAAGACATTTGCGTAGGTTTCCATCTTAAAAAATAAATATTGCACAAGTTACAAATTAATTTTTTTTAGAGACTATTTCAATTTTTAGCTATTCCAACTTATTTTAACCTAAATTAGTATTGAATTGTTTTATGTATCTAATTTCTTGTTTTTGGTCGAAAAACTTGAATACATCAATCCAGAAAATAATAAATTTATCTTTAACATATTATTCTAAATCTTAATGATGTCTGACATAAAAAAAACAATCTATCAATCCATAGGTAAATTTGAAGACACTAGGTTTGAGAAAATTCATAATATTACCTATCAATCATCTCAAGAAGCTTCTGTTTTAGTTGCTCAAGAAATAGCACAATTAATTAGAAAAAAACAACAAGAAAAAGCTATTTGTGTTTTAGGATTGGCAACAGGCTCTTCTCCAGTAAAAGTTTACGAGGAACTTGTTAGAATGCACAGAGAAGAAGAGTTAAGTTTTAAAAATGTAATTACCTTTAATTTAGATGAATATTACGGAATGGATAAAAGTAACATTCAAAGTTATTTTTATTTTATGCATGAACATCTTTTTAATCATGTAGATATTTTACCAGAAAACATCAATATTCCTGATGGAACTGTAACTGCAAAAAATATTCTTCAGTACTGTATCGATTATGAAATGAAAATTAAAAAGGTAGGCGGCCTAGATTTTCAACTATTAGGAATTGGAAGAACTGGCCATATAGGTTTTAATGAGCCAGGTTCTCATTTTAATTCTGAAACTAGAATAATTACTTTAGACCATATAACCAGAATTGATGCTGCACCTTCTTTTTTTGGGATTGAAAATGTTCCTAGAAAAGCAATAACAATGGGCATTGGAACAGTTAAAAATGCTAAGAGAATTGTGCTACTTGCTTGGGGGGCAAATAAAACTATCATAATTAAAAAAACAATAGAAGGAGAAATTAGTGCAAATGTACCTGCAACATATTTACAACATCATAACAATACTACTTTTGTTATGGATAAAGAAGCTTCCGCTAAACTAACACGTGTTAAAACTCCTTGGTTAGTTAGATCATGTATTTGGGATACTAGTTTAAAGTTACAAGCAGTTGTTTGGTTGAGTAATTTATTAAAAAAGCCTATTTTAAAGTTAACAGACAAAGATTACAACACTAACGGGATGTCTGGTCTTTTAATGCAAGAAGGAGCTGCTTATGATTTAAACATAAAAATGTTTAATAAACTACAAAATACAATTACTGGTTGGCCAGGGGGTAAGCCTTTTGCAGACGATGCTAAAAGACCAGAAAGAGCTAATCCCGCAAAAAAAAGGGTCATTATTTTTAGTCCACATCCAGATGATGATGTAATTTCTATGGGAGGTACTTTTGATAGATTATTAAGGCAAGGTCATGAAGTTCATGTAGCCTATCAAACCTCTGGGAATATTGCTGTTTCAGATGAGGAAGCATTAAAATTTGCAGAAGTTTCTAAAGAAATAAATTCAGATTCTAAAAAGGTTAGTGAAATTATTGATTTTTTAAAAAATAAAAAAAGAAATGATGCTATAGATTCTTTGGAAGTAAGACACTTAAAAAGGACAATTAGAAAAAGAGAATCTCTTGCTGCCACAAGGTATTTGGGGCTTTCGGATAAAAATGTACATTTCTTAAACCTTCCTTTTTATGAGACAGGTACTATTAAAAAAGGCAATTTATCAAATAAAGATATTCATTTAATGACAAGTTTAATTGATACAATAAAACCTCATCAAATTTATGCTGCTGGAGATCTGGCAGACCCTCACGGAACACACAAGGTTTGTTTAGATGCCCTTTTTATAGCATTGAAAGAAGTAAAAGATAAAAAATACATGAACGACTGCTGGGTTTGGTTATATCGTGGAGCTTGGCATGAGTGGGAATCGTATGAAATTGATATGGCTGTGCCTTTGAGTCCAGATCAAGTATTAAGAAAAAGACATGCTATTTTTTACCATCAATCTCAAAAAGACGGTGTGATGTATCAGGGAGATGATTCTAGAGAATTTTGGGTGAGAGTTGAAGACAGAAACCGTTTAACAGCTGTAAAATATAATGATTTTGGATTAGCAGATTATGCTGCAATAGAGGCCTTTAAGCGCTATCATTTTTAAACTAAATAGGGCTTTTCTTAAATTAAAATGGATGAGTATAAATAAACAAACCTTCTCTTTATCCTCCTTTAATGAACTTAAAGAAGAAGTTTTTTTTGATTCTGAAGCTCTTTATTTGAAGTTTATAAACTGGACTAGTGGGGAGTTTGATTTATACCTACAAGATGAATCAGACGGATTAAAAGTTTTCTTTCCTGGAGGAAAATTTCATATTAAAGGAATTGCTGAAAATGGAAAGGTTATTGCTAAAATAACCGTAGAATCTAGTACCATCAAAAATGGGCAATTAATAGTCGATAAAATTATGTATAATTATCAGCTTTTGATGAATCATTAAAAAAATATTACTGTTAGAAGAAATTAATTTAAGAGGATTTAATATTTTTTTCAGATAATAAAACAAGAATGAGCTCTCTTATAATCTATTGGTCTGTTAGAATACTTTAATAAAGCATACTTTTAAATTTCTGAAAGTTATTGTAATATTCTTTTTTTTACAAGCTCAATATAAGATCTACCTATCACATATTTAACACCATCAATTTCTACACTATTTCCTTGAACTACCTCAATTTTATCTATAGCAATTGTGAATGATCTATGTATTCGTATAAAATTGTTTGACGGTAACTTTTCAGTAAAATTACTTAAAGTACTATGAATAATGTATTTGTTTGTAAGCGTAGTTATTTTTAAATAATCTCTTAAAGACTCAATAATTAAGATTTCATCTAGATAGATTTTTTGCATTTTCTTTTTATCTACTTTAATGAAAATATGGGCTCTTTTGGAGACTTTTACATTTAAGTTTGAATGAGCGTCAAGCTCTTTAAAAGCTCTATTGATAGCTTTTAAAAACCTAGGAAATGATATTGGTTTCATTAAATAATCTAGGACCTCTAATTCATAGGTTTTTATTGCATATTCGTCATAAGCTGATGTAATTATTATTAATGGCTTTTTATCTAAACTTTTAATAAAATCTAAGCCATCTAATAAAGGCATATTTATATCTAAAAAGATTAAATCTACAGTATTACTTTTTAAGAAGTTTAATGCATTAATTCTGTCTCTTATACACATCTCCGAGCCCACGAGACAGGCA
>OLID01000312.1_pt1 | contig 23846 bp, 24 predicted proteins | sample 1609361 | NCBI WGS metagenome assembly OLID01 (sample SAMN05416778, study PRJEB24817) | seawater metagenome | isolation source: Sea water | place: Canada:Atlantic | collected 2013-07
CGAGATTTCTGCCTGTCTCGTGGGCTCGGAGATGTGTATAAGAGACAGGGCATGAACATTATGATACGGTGAAAATTTACTGATATACTCCCAATCCTCAGGAATGTCTGGATTTCCATATTCTCCCATCCAACTTGCACCAGCCAACATTTTATTGAAACGTTTCATATCCAATAATGGAGCACCAATAATTACCGCGTTGAATAAATCTGGACGCTGAGTTGCCACAACTCCTGCCATCAAACCACCATTACTCCACCCAAAGGCTCCCATATGTCTTGGAGTCGATATTTTACGTTCAATAATATTTTCACAAACTGCATAAAAATCATTGTATGCATTTTGACGTTTTTCTTTCAACGCTGATTGGTGCCAATTTGGTCCAAATTCTCCTCCACCGCGAATATTTGCGATTACGTAAACTCCTCCTTGCTCCAACCAACCAATTCCTGTTCGCGTACTATAATTAGGCGTAATTGAAATATTAAATCCTCCGTAAGCATATACCAATGTTGGATTGTTTCCATCTAAAACTAAATCTTTTTTATGCACGATAAAATAAGGAACTGTAACTCCATCTTTTGATTTTACTTCGTATTGATGTACTTCCAAATTTGTTGCATCAAATTGTGGTTTTAATTGACGGATTTGCGTTACCTTATCACCGAGAACATGCACCAAAGTCGGAGGTGTAATGAAATTACTGAATTGATAAAAATAACCCTCTCGTTCATCATCTGTTCCTGTTACGAACATTGTCCCGAACTTTGGCGCGTCAATTTTTGTTGACGTCCATTTCCCGTCTATAAAATCACAATCCAACAATTCACTTTGTACATTGTGAAGGATATTTAAAATCATTTGACTTTTTGTAACACTAACTCCGCTAATGCTCGACTTTTCATCTGGTGAAAAAACACGCGTCACTTTCAAATTATCGTTCAATAGCCCTTTGAAATCTACTGCCACCAAATCTCCAGAAAGAAACACTTGTTCACCAACTTTCCAATCTGAATTTAAAGTTAACAACAATTGACCTTTGTAATAACCCGATTGATCTGAATCATTCGGCAAATTCATTTTCTTCAACTTTCCATCGATAAGTAAAAAGGTTTCGTGCGAATAAAAAGACGACGATTTACTAATAAAAACATAACGTTCCTTGTCAATTAAAGAAGAACTCGCCCAAATTCCCATTAAGGTATCCGGTCCCTCGGTTACAACTTCAGCAGATTTAAGGGCTGTACCACGTTTCCATCTTTTTACAATTCGAGGGTAACCAGAGGTCGTCATTGTACCTTCACCAAATTTACGACTGATGATTAGTTCATTTTCATTGATCCAATCTGCGCTTCCTTTGCTAGATGGCAGTTCAAACCCGCCTTTTACAAATTTTTTCGAAACAACATTAAACTCTCGCACTATGTCTTCGTCAGTTCCTCCATCAGATAAGGCAACTAAACAAACTTCGTATTTAGGTGCTAACCAAGTTGCCCCGTGAAAAACCCATTTTTTTCCGTCTTTTTTTGACAATTCATCTAAATCTAAAACGGTCTCCCACTCTGTTTTACTTGCCAAATAATCATCATAGCTCATTCTACGCCAAAGACCACGCACATGATTTTCGTCCTTCCAAAAATTGTACATGTAATTTCCAACCACATCCGGATAAACAATTTTATCTTTATCGTTATACGACTCAATATATTGCTCTTGCATTGCATCAAACCCTTCAACTTTCGTCAATTTATCTGAGGTGATTTTGTTTTGCTTCAACACCCATTCCATTGATTTTTCACTTTCAACTTCTTCCATCCAGATGTAAGGATCATCTTGGGCAATTGCGTTTGAGTTCATTAGAATTAAGAATATTAAGGTAATAAATGAAGTGATTTTGTTCATGCTTATTAGATTTATGGTAAAAATAATTATCGGTTTTTTGAAGACAACTTGCCTAATCCTAATAAAATAGTGGCTATTACTATAAATACGACCATTAAAATGACGCTATTTAATAGAACTGTTGACATCCCAAGTTCGTAAACATTTACGAAGGGATAAGGATAAAAATTAGATAAGTTTCCGCGAATTAAAATAAAGACGAGATAAATCAGGGGGTAAATCAACCATTTTGGAATCTGGTTCCATTTTACAGTACGCTTATTCTCAAATAACATCCAATAAATTAACACGCAAACTGGAACAATTGAATGTAATAGCTCATCTACAAACATTTGCATTCCTTCAGGATTCCAAATTGGACGTAAAACAATTTGATACACTAAACCAACTATTGTAATGTACAAGGTTACCGCTGTTAAACCACCTGATTTTGGTTCCTTCTTACTAAATAACTGAAGCGTGAAATAGACCGCCACCAATGTATTGGTTAGTATCGTGAAAAAACTGAAAAAGCGAATAATTGTTTCTGGAACTGATTCCACTCTGTTTTGAATCATGATTACAAATTGTGCTATAACTGCAAACCAGGTAATCAGCATGAACACGAAGCTTAATGTTTTTTTCATCACTAATAATTTGTTCTAGACATAGATTTTAATAACCTATATTGATCAAATATATTAATTTAACATGAGCAAGAATGATTCATTTTAATGTATTTCATTGGTAACTTAACAATCTCGTTGATAAAATTTCCTAATTCCAACATATCCTCATCTCCATTTTCATATAACCATTCAACTTCAATGCATTTATCTTTCTTAGTATTTAATTTCAAAAGTTCTAAAAATCTTAGGAGACTCTCAATACTTGAAGAATGAATGTATTCCATTTGAAAACGAATGGAAACTTTTTCTAGAGAATTTTGCAGAAATTCATTGAGCTTACTGTTCATTGAGTTCCAAAATTTGCTTGAATCTATTTGTATCGCTCGTCCTGAAATCGAAATTACACCATTACTATCGTCAAACATTGTTATAGGAGAATCGGAAAAATTACTTTTATAAGAAATTGTATTCATGCTTTCAAGTATTAAATATTCGGTAAACATCAACAATTTCGAATAAAATGAGGTGTAAATTGACCTTGAAACATTTGCGTTTAACTATAAAAACGGAGGTAATACTTAGTAGTTCTACTTAGGAATTAAGCAATAATATCTTTGATAATTTTCAAATGGTGATTGGAATGAATACCTAAAAACTTAATGGTCGAATTGCGCTTCATATAACCAAAAAGCGGATGAATAAAGAATTGGTTTTTATCCAGCTGGGGTAGTTTCTTAATTGATAACTTCGCATTTTCATAGTGCAGTCTCAAGCTTTCGGTTGTTCGCGTATCTTGCTCAAGTGGTTGAACTCCCTTTGGAGCTTTTCCTTTTCCTCTTGGTATTTTTCCAAATGTCATTATAACAAAACGAATCGGGCTATACTTATACCGATAATCACTTGGATTGGATTTTTCCATTGCTGTTACAACATTATTAATCACCATCATTACATGCTCCAACTGCCAGCCTACACTAACTTGTGAAACATCAGTTTTCAACCGTTCATGAAATTCAATCAATTGGTCAATTTCTTTTAATACGATTTCCAATTTCTGCATAATTTAAAATTAAATAGTTAGAATTTCTGACACTCTAAATTTAACCATCCTTTTAATTAAGTCCAATGGAAGAGGTTCATTTAAAGGGAATTGTACAGAGCCCTTTCCCTGTTTGTAATTGGTCAATTCGGATTGAAACTTTTCATGGGCAATCGACATGGCATACAAGCCAATGTGATTTTTGTATCCCGCAAAATAAATCAATGGTTTTCCTTTCAACTTGTACGAAGGCATTTTGTAGCCAAATGATTCAATAATATCATTGTGTTCATTCACTATTAATTCGTGCAATTGTATTAGCCTATCTTTTACTTCTTTTGGAAAATGTTCAATGTAACTTTTAATTTCCGGAATCATTCTAAACTATTTTTTCCTCTTTAAAACTAAATTTACTTTGCATAAGGTAGCTAAAAATAATTGTTACACCAACACTTAACACTTTTGAAGGAGTTGGGTAAAACCCAAATCCGTCAACGCAGAGTTTCATTGTAATATAACTAATAACTAGTGCCACCAGGCCGACCCCGAGGTATCTCGAAAGCTGTGTCCAAGCAGGAATAGTTGAATCGGGAAACACAATAAATCTATTGAGTAAAAATCCAATAACGAAAGTGAAAGGGAATACAAAAAACAAGGATGCAATATGTGGACTCAACACCACTAACGAAAGGTCAACATCCTGTTTTGCGAAAATAAAATGAAAACAGATATAATAAAGAATTGTATCTAAAACGAGATTCCCGCCTCCGCATACTGCATAGCGATATGTTTTTAGTGGCATGAATTTCTTGAATAGAAAATAAAAGGAATCAATAAGTTTTAGAAGAAGGTTTATCAAAGTTTCAGATCCGTTAGAATGACAATTTATTTTCGTGTCAAAATTACGAAAATTGGATATTAGAAATACAACTTTGGAAATTCTGTTTGTTAAAATGTATGGTGCAAACTAACTTGAAGCTGATTTTTCGACCACGTGTCTGTAGTTTGATTCATTAATCCGCATTGAACTTTGAGATTATCCAAAAGAACAAAACCTAGAGCGACATAAAACCTGTTTCGATCAAAAATAGAAACATCCGTTCCATTACCAATATTGCGCTGACCATTTATAAAGAGCTCGTTATACAGTGCGAGGTAAAGTGTGTTTTTACTCATATCGCTTTTCGTCAATGCAATATTTAGGAAGAGATTATAACGATAACGCGTTCTAAAGTTTTGAGACTGAACAAATCGCTGTTCGTAACGAAAACGATTAAATAAGTAAAATCGCTTACCCAATTTGTTGGGGATTAAAGCCTCTTGATAAATTCTGCTTTCTCTTGTAGTCGCTTTGCCAGAACCGAAGGCTCCGGATGTAACATCTCCGTATCCCAAAGTAAATTTAACATTGGCATTTTTAGGTTCGTAGGTCACTCCAGTCCTAATCAACAATTGTTCTAAATCACCGAGAATATTCCAATTTCTGTATTGTATATCTCCCTGAACGCCCCAGCTACTTTCTTTAAAACGTGTATTGAAGAAGTACATGTACCAAGCACCCAATTTTTGTTCATCAATTTGCGATTTCACATTCTTTGGCGCCAAACAAAACACCATTAAAACAACAAAAAAAAAATACCTCTTCATTATTTATCAAACATTGTGTAGAATAAAATACCTACTTGTCTACAAAATTTTTGCATTCAAAAATATGGATTTAAATCGCACTACCCACTTGCAAGGCTATCGCCTCTTCGAAAACAGAATGAATCGTACTTAAGGCCAAATCGACATTTGGATCAACACTCAAGATTTTCATTCTCTTACGGTCCCTAGCTTTTAATTCAGAATGAATTAATTTATTGCCATCCACCATCAAAAAATAGGGGTGATTCGATTTTTTATCTATCCACAAATAGCAAAACTGTTTTCCTTTGAAACAAAAGCATGGCATTCCATATTTCGTTGTTTCAGATATATTTTCGTTAAATCCCAACAAAATTTCACGCATTGCCAGCAAGCAACTTCTGTTAGGCTCTTCCTGTTTGAAATAAAATTTTTCGTTCGTCATTAAAAAACGTATTCCATTAGAATAATGAAGTTATCACCACACCAAAACCATCTGGGTCTTTGATTTCAATTCCATGTTCTTGCCAATACGGATTCTTCGGTTGTACCCTTGGAATTCCATATTTCTCTATATTCACTTTAACTTGAGCTAATTCTCCTTCTGACAAATAAAAAACCAATAAGTCATCTTCATCAGGATGATGTGCTGCTTTTTCATCTGATTGAGTGAATTCAATGTGCCAATCCTGATTTGACAAGCCTAAAAACACACCATTGTACTCTGAATGATTTTCAAAACTGCCAAGTACCTCCAAACCGATTATGTTCGTGTAAAATGACGTAATCGACTTTAAATTATTGGTATGTCTAGCGTATCTGAATTTCATTGTTTTTCTATCACTAAAATAATCATAATACAGCTAATAAAAGTTCTAAACATCCATTAATCACCCAACTCATCATCAATCCTTTCCGCCAATGCATAATCCTTTTCGGTTATTCCATTTTTGTCATGCGTTGTCAACGAAATGGATAACTCACTGCATTTACGAATTTGATAATCGGGGTGATGGTTCATTTTATCTGCTATTTTCGCAATTTTCAATACGAATTCTGCGAGATTAGTCTGCGTGGCAAACGTAATCGTTTTCGTTAAGGCATTATTTTGTTCTAACCAACTCATTGCTTTTAAATTTTTCTTCTATTGTTTTAAGTGATTGAAATAACGATTGAAAATTCTCAATCATAAAGTATTCATTTTGTATTTTCTCGGAATCATATGGTTTGAATATCACTTCTTCAATGTCATATTTCAATTTACCTTTTTGTTCCTGACGGCATTCAATCGATTCGCCAAAAGAGGATAAAATTCCTGCTCCGTATATTTTTAGGCCGTCTTCAATTAGTCCAAATTCTATTGTAAACCAGTACAAGCGTTGCAGAAAAATTTGAACCTCAGGATTGTCTCTGTGCGCCACACCTAATTTACCGAATTCGTGCATAAAGTTCGAATACATTGGAAGCGAAAGTAATGGGACATGTCCAAAAATATCGTGAAACATATCTGGTTCTTCCAAGTAATCCAACTGAGTTTTTAAACGCAGCCACGTTGAACTGCAAAACTTCTTTTGCGCGAGTAATTCAAAAAACTCATCAACTGGAATTAATCCAGGTACGCAATGAATGCTCCAACCTGTGCGATTGGCGAACCATTCATTTAAATCAGTGAACCGTGGAATGGAATTCGAATGAAGTACTTCCTTCATTTCTTCCAAAGCAACTAGGTATTCGCTGCATGCTTTGTCCTCTAAATTTTCCTTTTGACGTTCAAAAAGAATTTTCCATACCTCGTGGTCTTCTTTTGTGTAATTTTCAAAAATTTGTTTCATGTTCATTTAATTAAATAAAAAAGCCCCAACGAATGATCGTTGGGGCTAAGTCTATTTATAAACGCGCACAATCATTCAATTCCTCTAGAGGATTGAATAATAATAGTATGCGTTAATGTTTTGAATCATAGGGCAAATATATAATTTAATTTAATAATCCATCGTTTTTACAACGCCACAATAGTTATTTAGTAACAAGACCAATCAAAAGATAATCAACGGTTTTTTGGTTTTATCCCTGTCGTAAAATTTTTTCCATTTTACGTCCTTTTGCGAGTTCATCAACTAATTTATCCAAATACCTTACTTGACGCGTTAAATTATTATCTATTTCCTCGATGCGATATCCACAAATTACACCTTTAATCAGCACTGAATTTGGATTCAATTTCGCTTCTTCAAAAAATGAAAGAAACGTAACATTTTTATTTATTAATTCGTGTATTTTCTTTTCATCAAAACCCGTAAGCCATTCAATTACTTGATGCAACTCCTTGATCGTTCTTCCTTTCTTTTCAATCTTAGTAACGTAATGAGGGTAAACTGAAGAAAACGTCATTTTTTCAATTCTAGAATTGTGCTCTTCTGTTACTTTCATGCTATAGTTTTGCTGTTATCATTCATATATTCATTTAAAATTTACAGCTCCATTTTCAAATACCTTGCTGTATGCGACGTCTTCTCAAATTTCTTCACAATTGATTCAGGTGTTCCAGCACAGACTATTTGCCCGCCGTCTTTTCCGCCTTCTGGACCGATATCTACAATGTGATCAGCAATTTTTATAATGTCCAAATTGTGTTCGATTACTAATACTGTATTTCCTTCATCAACCAATTTTTGTAACACAATTAACAGCATCTTTATATCCTCAAAATGCAAGCCTGTTGAAGGTTCATCTAAAATGTACATTGTATTTCCCGTTCCTTTTTTAGAAAGCTCAGAGGATAATTTGATACGTTGTGCTTCTCCACCTGACAATGTTGTAGATGGTTGCCCCAATTTCACATACCCCAAACCAACGGAAACGAGTGTGTCCAAAATTCGATGCATTTTCGGAACGCTTTCAAAGAACTTTGCAGCATCTTGAATGGTCATTTCAAGCACGTCACTAATAGACTTTCCTTTGTATCGCACTTCCAAGGTTTCTCTGTTGTAACGACTTCCATTACACGTTTCACACTCGACCAACACATCGGGTAAAAAGTTCATTTCAACGACCTTCATTCCACCACCTTTACAGGTTTCACATCTTCCACCTACAACATTAAATGAAAAACGACCTGGTTTATACCCTCGAATCAATGCTTCGGGCAGCGCAGCAAACAAGGAACGGATTTCATCGAATAGCTTAGTGTACGTCGCAGGATTAGAACGCGGTGTTCTACCAATTGGACTTTGATCTATTTCAATCACTTTATCCAACTGTTCCAAGCCACTGATTGATTTGTACGGCAACGGTTTTTTAACTCCATGATAAATTTCTTTGAGTAAAATTGGATACAAGGTTTGGTTAATCAACGTTGACTTTCCACTACCAGAAACACCTGTCACACACATTAATGTTCCTAATGGAATTGTTAAATCCACATTTTGCAAGTTTCTACCTGTTGCTCCTTTTAGAACCAATTTCTTTCCGTTTCCCTTTCTTCGGGTTTTCGGTAGTTCAATTTTTCGAACGCCTGTTAAATATTGATTGGTGAGAGAATCTTTGTTCGTCAACTGTCCAATTGGACTAGCGTTTACAATCTCTCCTCCATGCATACCTGCTCCAGGACCCATGTCCACTACAAAGTCAGCTGCTTCAATCATTTCCTTATCGTGTTCCACAACAATCACAGAATTTCCTGTATCGCGCAAACGTTTCAACGAAGTAATCAAGCGTGAATTGTCACGCTGATGCAAACCAATCGAAGGTTCATCCAAAATATACAACACGTTGATCAGTTCAGATCCTATTTGTGTTGCCAGACGAATTCGCTGAGCTTCTCCACCAGAAAGCGTTTTGGCTGAGCGGTGCAAATTGAGATAGGTCAATCCAACTTCTACAATGAACCCCAATCGCGCATTGATTTCTTTTAAAATCTCCGTTGCAATTTTTAGTTCATTTTTCGTCATTGTAGATTCAATATCAGCGAACCAAACTGCCAAATCAGCAATGTCCATTTGCGCCAATTCACCAATACTCTTCCCGTTGATTTTAAAAAAATGTGCTTCCTTTTTTATTCTTGTTCCTTCGCAAGTTGAACAAATGTTCTTATTCATAAAGCTTTGTGCCCAACGTTGAATTGGAGCAGAGCTCTCTTCTGAATGTCTTGAAATGAAATTGATTATCCCTTCAAACACGATGGCGTTGCTTTTATTCGAACGTTCAATCCCTTCGTTTCCATATAAAACGACATTCAAGACATCTTCGCTAATCTCCGAAATTGGAGTTGTCAATGAAAATCCTTCTTGCCCAAGGTACGCGTCCAACTTTTCAAAAATCCAACGGTTCTTTCCTTCTGCTAACGGAGCTAATCCTCCTTTTTTGATCGATTTAGAAGAGTCTGGAATTATTTTATCGATATCCACTTCCGAAACCTCTCCCAGTCCACTACATGTTTTACACGAACCGTACGGTGAATTAAATGAGAACAAACTTGGTTCAGGCTCGGGATAACTAATTCCACTCGAAGGGCACATCAACAAACGACTGAAATGGCGTACTTCTGCCGTTTCAAAACTCATCAACATCATCGATTTATCGCCGTGTTTCATTGCCGTTACCACATCGTCGTAAATGCGTTTTCTATCTTTCTCAGAAACTTCCAATCGGTCTACTACAATCTCAATGTCATGAATTTTATAGCGATCCAATTTCATTCCCTTCACAATATCTTGCAGTTCACCATCTACGCGGACTTTTGTGAAACCCATTTTTTGGATTTGCTCAAACAATTCGCGGTAATGTCCTTTTCGACCTTTGATTTTTGGAGCAAGAACAATTACTTTCTTTCCTGCGTATTGTTGAATAATTAAGTCAACAATCTGATCGTCCGAATACTTGACCATTGGCTCACCAGTATTGTACGAATAAGCCGTTCCTACTCTTGCGAATAACAAACGCATGAAATCATAAATCTCTGTAATCGTTCCAACGGTTGATCTTGGAGAACGCGAAACTGTTTTTTGCTCAATGGAAATTACAGGACTTAATCCATCTATTTTATCAACATCGGGACGTTCCAACCCTCCCAAAAATTGTCGTGCATACGACGAAAATGTTTCGATATAACGTCGTTGTCCTTCAGCAAAAATGGTATCAAATGCCAATGACGATTTGCCGCTTCCGCTCAAGCCAGTAAACACCACCAACTGATTTCTTGGAATTTTTAAATCTATATTTTTTAGATTGTGTTCCCTCGCTCCGTACACTTCTATGTATTCCTTTTTCTCCACTATTTCGGCAATTCAATTGTTATTACTTCGTCTAAAACATTTAATTTATCCGATAAAATCCAGGGATTCAAAACCTTTACCATATGGTAATTTGAACCGTTCATTTTTGCCCATACTTTTAGGTTTGAAATGGAACTTTTCACTATTACTTTTCGCGTAGGAATTGGTTCATAAAGTTCTATTTGTTTTTTTGAGAATCCGTATGCTTCGGGATTCTCAAAAATAATTTTCATTGCTAAAATTCGAAAAACATATCTACTTGTCTCGTTATTCAAATGTAGATCAAAATAACGGTCCACTTGCTGATCATCAAGTGCATTTTGGATTCCACCCATTCCGGCATTATACGATGCAGCTGTCAGCATCCAGTTATTGAATTTATTCTGAGCCATTCTCAAATATTGACAAGCTGCTTTGGTGCTTTTCGTGACATCTAAGCGTTCATCTATTTCGTTATTGACCGTTAAATTAAATTCCTTTGCTGTTTGAGGCATAAACTGCCAAAAACCCTGTGCACCTGCAGGAGAAACAGCTTGACTTAATCCGCTTTCAATTAAACAGAGGTATTTAAAATCTTCTGGAACTCCGTTTTCTTTTAGTGTTTTTTCAATCTCGGGAAAAAAACGATTTGCTCTTTTTAACCCTTGAATAGTTGAACTATGGTAATACGCATTTACGATAAGTTCTTTATCCAAGCGTTCACGAATATCAAAATTATCCAATGGGAATTCTTCGCCACAAAAAGAAACTGATTCTGGTAAATTGGGAAGGATTAATGATTCGCTTATATATTTAATTTCTTCAGTGTTCTTTACCTTTTCTATCGGTTGTTTATCGGTATTGCAAGAATACAAAACAAGGGCGGTGAAAAAGACGAGGGATGAATGTTTTTTGAGTGAAAATTGCATTCTACGAAAATAAGAAATAACTCTTATTTTTTCTTAACTGGAGCAGGATACTTAATTGTATTTCGATAAAGCAAAGCAAATACGAAAATAAAGTAGAAAACAAAAAAGGCCACAGGTAAATAGGTGTTCATTGAAACAAAATGAACTAAAATAATTGAAATCAAAGAAGCCATAAATCCAATTCCAACAAATACATACCAAACGCTTCGATCAGAAAGTCCTGCATAAACCAAATGATGTGTTGTATGGTCTTTACCTCCTACCATAGGTGATTGTCCTTTTTTCAATCTATTGATAACAACAGTTAACGTATCTGCCGCAGTTGGTGTGAATGCAATTAGTGTTATACACATTCCCAACCAAGATGGATGTATATTACCAGGATCCGCTGTGCCAATATTCCACAAAAACTTAATTCCATAAAACGCAACAAACAACCCAATAAATTGTGAACCTGCATCACCCATAAAAAGCTTTGATGGATGAATATTCATGGTTAAAAAACCGACTACAGCTCCAAGAACTGAAATCAAAACTAAACTCCATACATTTATATGAAAAGGGAAAATTATCCAACTCGCAATAAGACAAGTCAACAGAATGAAGAAAACTGTTGTACCAGTTATACCATCCATATTATCCAACATGTTCAGTGAATTCATTATTAGAATGACCCAGAATACGGTTAGTCCCGCATCCAAATAAAAGGAATGAAAAAAATCAATTGATGTATTCGTAAGAACCAGAACCACTCCGCACAGAATTTGAACAAGAAGTTTTATAAGTGGCTTTGTGTTGTACGCATCATCAGCCAATCCCATTAAAAAAGCCAAAGAACCTGCAACAAACAAACCTACATATTGCTTGTTTTGAAAAATATTGGGTGCTTCACTAAAAACAATAGAATATGCAATGGCGCTGAAAACGAATATCACAAAAAAACTTACACCTCCCAATGAAGGTTTTGATTCATTACTCCATCGAACAACTACATCATTTTTATTCCTAATTCCAAGAGATCTTGAAAAACGCAATAACAGGACGTTGCACACTAGTGCAAGTAATGCACCACCAATTCCAAACCCCAATAGTTGTATGATTTTTAAAAGCACTCAGTTAGTTAAAAGTCAGAGACAAAATTACAAAAATCTAATCCAATTTTATCTTTTTCCGAAACTAAACATGATTCATTTCTCCAATCAATATTTAGCAATGGATCGTTCCAGCGAATTGTTCCTTCATAATTAGGAGCATAATAATTCGTGCATTTATATGCGAAAATGGTATCATTTTCAAGTGCGATAAATCCATGAGCAAATCCTGGTGGAATAAAAAATTGCTTGTTATTCTTTGCCGACAATTCAATCGATACATATTGTCCGTACGTTATAGAGTCTTTTCGAATATCCACTGCAACGTCTAATACAGATCCTTGAATTACCCTGACCAATTTCCCTTGCGCGTATGGAGGTTTCTGAAAGTGAAGTCCACGCAAAACATTTTTTTTAGAAATTGACTGATTATCTTGAACAAAATGGTATTTCCCATCAGTCGCTTTGTCAAAAATTACTTGGTTAAAACTTTCAAAAAACTCACCCCGATCATCTTTAAACACACGTGGTTCTATTATCAATAATCCTTCAATTGAAGTTGGTTTAATTTCCATATCTTCTAAATATTCTTCTGTACCATTTACCGGAACGCGAAGTATCTTTAAATTTCTTTGAATCCTCCTCCATGTAGCCATAACCGTAACCATAGCCGTAGCCATATCCGTAAACACTTCCCTTGGCAGTACTAATTCCGTTCAAAATAACATTCAATTTTGTTAATTGTTGCATTTCGAATAATTCTTTTACCCGATCCGCAAAATTTCGTTTTGAATAATGTGATTTAAAAATATAAATCGGAATATCTGCTTCTGTCAAGTTTCGAATACCGTCGGAAACCAAACCAATAGGTGGGTTATCAATGATAATTACTTCATACATTGTTTTCAACTCATCAATAATTTCACTATATCTTTGACTTAATAGTAATTCAGATGGGTTTGGCGGAATTGGCCCCGCTGTAATAAAATCAAATCCCTCTAGTTTGGAATGCTGGATAGACTCTTCCAAGGTACATTGACCAACAATTAAAGAACTCATTCCGCAGGTATTATCAGCATCAAATCCCAAATGCACTTTCGGTTTACGCATATCCAAATCCAAAATAACCGTTTTCTTACCTGACATGGCTATAATTCCTGCTAGATTCAGCGCAACGAATGTTTTTCCTTCTCCAGAAATGGAAGATGAAATTGCAATCGTTTGATAATTTGGATTGATATAACTTAAGTTGGTTCGAATCTTTCTCATTGCCTCGGCCATCATCGATTTTGGCGCTTCAGCAACTATAACCTGTGAATATTCCATGTTATACTTGAACATTGGAACACCTCCCAAAATTGTCGCTTCTTTCGGTAAAAGGTTTTCTAAGTCTTCTAAAAGGTTAATCTCATTAAACATCAAGTATTTCAAAAACATCACTCCTAAGCCCAAGATCAATCCAAACATCACAAAGGAAACGTATATGAAATTACCATTTGGTGCCACTGGAATACCCGATATTTTTGGTTTGCTCAAAACACGGTTTGATGCTGCAAATCCCGCATCCGAAATAGAATACATCACTTTTTTCTCCGTCAATAAACTGACATACTTCTCATTCAATTCCTGAATATTTTTTAATCTTCCATATTCCATTCTCTTTTCAGGAAGTTCAAATAATTCACTTTGATAAGATGAAATTTCGGTACTTAATATTTTTGCATTTGAAATTAATCTGGCATGTATTGCCGAGACACTTCTGCGTATCAATTGAATTTTTGCTTCAATTTTTTGTGACACCAATTTCACTTTATAATTCTCTTCAGTGGCATTGAATAAAAGATCTTCCTTTGTTTCCAATAACTCATGAAGTTGTTCGATATGAACGATCAATGCCAATTCATAGCTTTTACCTAACATTTCTGGAATTAGGCGATAAACTTCAAGGCGATCAATATTCGAGTTAAGTTTTCGATTAACCAATTCCAAAGCTTTTATCTCACTTTCCATTGCGAACAAATCATCCTGTAATTTGATTAAACTTGTATTAACTGTATTGGAAAGCAATTCAGGGTCTGGAATATTGTTGTTTCTCTGATACTGCATCAAACTGTCCTTGGAAGACTTCAACTCCATTGAAAGTGAATCCAGTTGACTATTAATAAAAGCAAGAATATTTTCGCCACCTTTTCGCTGATTTTCACTATCAAATTCCATAAAGGCATCAGACACGGCCAATGTCAGATCGTGACACAATTGAGCATTGTATCCTCGAAAAGAAATACTTATTGTTTTTGCATTTGTTTCAATCGGCTCAACTAACAACCCAGGAATCATTCGAGCCACCATCGTTTTTTTACTGTTTATAACAAAAAACAACTCATTGTTTAGTGCTTCATTCTTGAAAGCTTCATAATTGGAAGTTTTAATTACCAAATCAATATCCTTGTTCTTAAGGTGTTCACCTATCTTGCCGGAAATGGTTGTCGATTTACCTTTCTTATCATAAGTTATAGAAACTAAACCCTTTGCATAACTAATATTTATTTCCTGGTCGATTAACGATGAATCATTCAATTGATACGGTTGCACGTAGAAACTACCTGTCTTGTATTTTTCTTCAGTAAGAATTTTCCCTCTGGAATAGAGACTGACATCCAATTGTAACTTGCCTAGCGCCCTTTCGAATAGCAGCTCGGATCTCAATAATTCAACAACACTAGAAAGCTGATCTGTTTTCTTATTTATATTCTCAATATCGAGAATTTCTTTTGCGTTATCCTTGTCTGATAATTGAAGTATCATCGACGACTCGTAAAGAGGCTTAGTATATCTCAGGTAGAAAAATGCAAAAAGTCCAAACAAAAAGATAAATAAAATCGGCCACCACCAATATCTTTTAATGATCGTCCTAAGGATTAGTGGATCATATGTTTTATTAACTATTAAACTACTTTTTGCGCTCAAAATATATTATTTGAATAAGGTTATGGCTGTAATAATAACAATTGCACTGCTTATTAGTGACACGATTGGAACAACATTTTCAGCTACCTGCTTTCCAATTTCTGGTGTAGGCTCAACATAAATATAGTCATTCGCTTGAACAATCATATCCACGTACTGTAAACCATCCATTGTAGATAAATCTATTCCATAAACAACTCTTTTCCCGTCAATCTTTCTCATTAATTTAATGGTGTTCGCCTTGCCTCTATCTGTAATTCCTCCAGCTTGCGCCAACGCCTCCATTAATGTTGTATTCGAGTTCATCAATGGAATAACTTTCGCATCTGAACCATTTCCTGGAAATACAATTACGCGTTGATTTGTAACCTTCACTTGAACAAAAGGATTGACATATTCATCCGAAAACAGCTTCACCAAGGTGTCTTCAGCTTCTTCCACAGTTAAACCAGCCAATTTAATTTTGCCAACGAGAGGTAATTCTGCCTCTCCATTTGATCGAACTATATACTCAGTAGCTACTGAAGTTCCAGCTTTCTCCATTGAAATACCGCTCATTTTTTCAATGATATCCGTACCGTTGTTAGTCGTTAACGAGAAGGTAATTTTATCATCAATCGATATTTTATAATCTTCTGTTGGGTTTAAGGGAATAGAATCGTACATCACTTCATCCTTTGCTTGCTTGAACATAACGTTACTATTTACTCCGCAACTTTGAATAAGGAATCCAATTAAAAACACTACCAGTAAACTTATTCTATTCTTCACTTTTTTAATTTTTCAGTCAACAATCGACTATACAATTTGTCCATATTTTGGACAAGAGTCATGTAATTGAACTTTTGTTCTACGTGAATCCATCCATTTTGTGACATTTTTTCTCGTTTTTTTTCATTTTCTATTAACTCGAGCAATTTTTCAACAAACAAATCTTGCCTTTCAATTGAAACAACGCAACCTGTTTCACCTTCAATAATTATATCCCGTACTCCTCCAACATCTGTTGTTACAACTGGAATTCCAGCCGCCTGCGCTTCAATTAAACTAACAGGAGTTCCTTCATTTTTTGACGTCAAACAAATTATATCCATACCAGAATTAAAAACACCAACGTCTTCAATCCATGAAGTCATTTTAACCACATCTGGGTAAGTATCGTTGATTATTTTCACTTTAGATTCGATCACTTGTTTCTCGGTCCCATCTCCAACGATAAACACCTTTATTTTTTTTGTCGTTTGCTTTAAAACAGCTTCAATTACCTCCAAAAAGTACAAATGATTCTTTATCGGCGCTAACCTTCCAACAATTGCGATTGCGATTGTATCTTGATTTAAATTATACTTTTCACGTGTGGCGGATCTTTCCGAAACGCGCTTATCTCTAAACGGAATTAAATCAAAACCTAGCGGAACTACGGTTATTTTCTCTTCAATGACTATTCGGTGAACTGTAGAAAGTTCGTGTTTTTGAATATCCGAAATAGCAATTATTGCATCAGACTTTAAAGCCAAACGACGTTCAATAGCCTTAAAAATGTTCGTTTTAATTTTACCGAAATAAGAATGAAACACATGACCATGAAATGTATGAATAACAACAGGTACTTTGCACGAAATTGCAGCTCTTCTTCCCAAAGCACCAGCCTTTGCTGCATGGGTATGTACAATATCCGGTTGAAACTCTTTTATTATCTCTTTAATCTTTTTATACGCTTTCCTATCACTCGAAATACTCGGATTTCTCACCATTTCTTTCAGTAACAATGGTTTCACACCGTATTTTTCCAAGATAAAAAGCGAATCTGATTCGCCTTCTTCTGGAAGACCACCTATTAATAAAGTCTCGTATTCAGGTCCCAAAAAAGCCGTCAAAAAAGTGGCGTTATACGTTGGGCCACCGATGTTAAATCGATTAATTATACGTAATACTTTTATTTTTTTCACGTCGATTTTATTGTCTATATCTTTATAAAAAGGCAATTCATTCAGTTACCAATGTTCAAAAGTTTTATTGAATTGGCATATTCATTGCGAATTCTTACTGAAATTTATCAAAAATTTACGCCATGAAGATAATAAGTATCCTTCTAATAAGTCTTTACTTCTCAATAAATCTTGCAGTTGGTCAAAATACGATACAATCCGCAATTGAACATTTCGCTTCAGATAAGGATTTGAAACACGGCTCAGTAAGTTTCGCAGTTATCGACTTGAGCACTGGTGAACTGGTTTCAAGTATAAACAAAGATCTATCTATTCCCACCGCTTCAACGGCCAAACTATTTTCTACAGCAACAGCACTTGAACTTTTAGGACCAAATTACAAACCAAAAACCACGATTTATTACGATGGATTTATCGACTCAACAGGAATACTCAACGGAAATATTTGGATAAAAGGTGGCGGCGATCCTACTCTTGGCAGTAAGTATTTCACTACGAAAGAAACGCGTAATAATTTTCTTAAAAACTGGGTTGATGCAATTCAGAAATTAGGAATAACAAAAATTGAAGGCGCGATAATAGCAGATGCATCTCAATGTGGGTACAACGGAGCTCCAGATGGTTGGAGCTGGTCTGATTTAGGGAATTATTATGGATCAGGTCCTTCAGGGTTAACTGTTTTTGACAACCTCATTGAAATGCATTTTTCAACATCTAGTCACGTTGGAAATTCGACAAAACTGACTTCCACTTCGCCAGTTGTGCCGAATATGGTTTTTCACAACTATATAACATCATCTGCCAAGTCCGGCGACAACTCATACATTTACGGTGCTCCATACTCGTTAGATCGATTTGGAACAGGAACCCTTCCCATAAATCAATCTGACTTTGTTGTAAAGGGAAGTTTACCCGATCCTGAATTCCAAATCGCGCACGAACTGAATGAATTGCTTGCACAGGCAAACATCGCAGTCAACGAATTGCCGAAGGCTGTGCGACAATTGGAAATCAAGCCTCTTGACATCAATAAAATGACATTGATTTATGAAAATCATGGAACTGCCCTAATCGATATCATTACCGAAACGAATATGCACAGTATTAACTTATTTGCTGAGCACATGCTAACTTTAATTGGTCTTGAAAAAACAGGTCTCGGAAGCACAGAAAATGGAATTGGCGTTTTGGAAAATTTCTGGAAATCAAAAATAAATACTGAAGGATTGCATATCAATGACGGAAGCGGTCTTTCTCGCACGAATGCTATATCTGCTCAACATTATATTTCAATGTTAGACTATATGAGCAAGTGTAAGAATGCCGTCGATTTTAAAAACTCACTACCCATTGCCGGAGTAAGTGGGACATTAAGGAGCGTATGTAAAGGGCAGGCGGCACAAAATAAAATGTATGCAAAGAGCGGTACAATGAATCGAATTAAAAGCTATGCAGGTTTTATTGATGGAAAAAGTGGTAAAAAATACGCATTTGCATTAATTGCGAATAACTACGAATGCAGTGCAACATTAATACGTCAAAAAATGGAATCTGTCTTTAATGCGATTGCAAATCAATAAATTCGACTTCAACAATTTCTTGCCACAACTGTTCAATTGTTTTTCCTGCTTGTTTAATCATTTTTGGAACAAGACTTTCTCCCGAAAAACCTGGTGTTGTATTTACCTCTATGATATAAGGAACTCCATTTTCAATCATGAAATCTACTCGCGCAATAGAGCGTAATTTCAATAAATCATACACTTCTCGAGTGATTCTTTGTACTTCTAAGGTTAATTCATCACTAATTCTAGCAGGTGTGATTTCTTGAGAAAGACCTTCGTACTTCGCTTCATAATCAAAAAATTCATTTTCTGAAATTATCTCTACCAATGGTAAGGCTTGCAATCCATTTCGGCTTCTGTAAGCTCCACATGTCACTTCTGTTCCTGCTAAAAAGCGCTCCAATACAACAGTACGCCCTTCTTTGAATGCGCCTGCAATTGCTTCTTTTAATTGATTCGGCTCATTCACTTTGGATATTCCGTAGCTCGATCCCGAATCACAAGGTTTTACGAACAAAGGCAATTTTAGTCTGTCTATAATGGCATTTTCATCAATCGTTTGATTGGCATCATTCAAATAAATTGAATCCGCTACTTTATATCCAAAACCTCTAAGAAATTGATTACAATACCATTTATCAAATGACAGTTGCGACGCCAGCGGTCCAGAATTAATGTAAGGAACATCAATCATTTCCAAATACGATTGAAGCTTTCCATTCTCGCCTGGATTACCATGAATATATACAATCGCAACATCGATTTTTACTTCTTTATCATTGATCCGAAAAGTCAAATTAGAAGAATTCATTGGTACTACAGAATCGTCATCCAGTTTTACTGACCATCCTTTTTTATCCATTAAAATAAGATAAGTAGAAAATTCCTTTGGGAAGTTGTTCTTTATATTTGTTGCACTCAGCACTGAAATTGCGTATTCAGATGAAAATCCACCAGCAATAATTCCTACATTCTTCATAATTGTAATTTTTCAACTTCGAAGTTACACCTCAATGTTCCACGAACGAACGCGGGAATGAAAAGTTTTCAGCAATCACCCTGTTAAAAGAACATAATGGAGATAAAAACTTGAAAACGCCGGAGAATTAATTTCATTTCGCTTGATTCTTTCTATTTTTGTCCGAATAAGCTGAGAACTTTATGCGTATTCTGTACTTTTTATTAAAAACAACTTTAAGTTATTCCTTGCGAGTATTTTATCCTCGTATGAAGTTTATCAATTCGCCAAAGCAACCATTAGGAAGAACAATATACGTTAGTAATCATGCTGCATCTTTCATGGATCCTTTGGTTATTGCAGTTTTACGCATGCCAATTGTTTTCTTCATGACACGATCGGATATCTTTAATAAAATTACACAGCCATTTTTGTGGGCTTGTCACATGCTTCCCATATATCGCCAACTTGATGGTGATGATACAAAAGGGAAAAATGAGGCCGTATTCGATAAATGCGCAAAAATTCTCTCGTTCGGAAGAAATTTATTGATTTTTGGCGAAGGGTTTACAGATGATACATTTATCCGTCGCTTGAAGCCAGTTAAAAAAGGAGCTGTCCGAATAGGTTTTACCACTTTGGAAAAATTAAATTGGAAAAAGGACATTTACATCGCTGCAGTAGGAGTAAATTATTCTGATCCAAATCAAATGAGAAGCGATGTTCTAATTTCCTATTCAGATAAAATTCGACTGAACGATTACCGCGAAGCATTTGAAGAAAATCCGAACAAAGTAATCAATGAATTGACGAAAAAGATTGAGCATTTGATGCAGCTTCAATTGACTCACATTAAGGATAAAGAGCATGCTCCATTCCATGAACAAATCATGATGATCAACCGCAAAGGAATGAATGCGCTCAACTTTGACAAAAAATACAGCCTAAAACAACGTTGGGAATATTCAAGAAAATTGGCCAATTGGTTTAACGAGCAAAACTTTGAAGAAAACAAGGAACTTGCAGCATTGGAAGAGGAATCAAGAAACTACTTTTCGCTGATAAAAAGATTTAAAATCCAAGAGCAATACATGTTTTGGAAGGCCAATGACAGAAATTTAAGTCGTTCTAAAGAAGTGATGATGATGATTTTACTATTTCCATTCGCGATAATTGGAGCTATTCATTGTGCACCGGCTTATATCTTGGCAAAACGTTTCGTTCAAAAAACTATGAAACGCAAAGTCTTTTGGGGCTCAATGAAGGTAATACTTGGTCAACTGTTTATCGCAATCGCGAATATTCCTCTCATTTTTATATTCTATTATTTTATTTTCCCAAGTTGGTGGTTATGGATTGGATACTTTTTCAGTATTGGATTAACAGGTTTAGCCGCATACATGTGGATGGTAAATTTCAAGCGTTTTAAAACGAAAGGAGTTATTGCGAAAACGGATACGGCTAAACTATTGGAAAAGCGAATGGCATTGGAAGCAAAAATTAAGACACTGATTCCTGATTTCTTGTAGCTGTTGAACAGAATATAGCTCAACAAAAACAAACGAACTTAAGCTTTGGAGCGAATCAAAAAGATCAAACCTATTCCAACAATTACCGAAATTAGAATGTTGGCAATTCCAATGGCCACTTGACCATTGGTTAACAAATCATACGTTTCATTACTGAATGTACTAAACGTACTGTAGCCACCACAAAAACCAATCAATAAAAGCGGTTGAATCCACACAAATTCACTTTGTTTACCAGAGAATAAAACGACAATTAACGCCAATAACATACAAGCGATTAGATTCGAAATAAACGTTCCAATTGGAAAAGATGTTGAGAAGAGTTGATGCGACAATTTGCTTGTCAGAAAGCGCGCTAAGCTTCCCAAACCACCTCCGATAAAAATGTATAAATATGTCATTTTGATTTAAATCTTCCTCAAGATAGGAATAAATACAAAACGATGCATCAAATAGGCAACGCCAAATCCCAACAAGGAGCCAACAAATACATCACTTAAATAATGAACACCTAGATAAATTCTACTGAAAAGAATTAGAACACCCGAGCCTATTAGCAGTGGCAACAAGAATGAATATTTTCCTTTCAAAGCGAGCATCGAAAATGTCGCGATTGCCAAAAAATTTGTGGCATGAGAAGAAACAAAACCATATTGACCTCCTTTATAAAAGTCGCCACTTTCGAATTTGTAAAAATGCAGTTTATCCGTTAACAGTGCATGGTGTGAAGGCCTATAGCGCTCGAATATATTTTTGAACAAATGAACAGAAATCAAATCAGCAACAGCCACCGTTGCTATGGCTACGAGAAGAAAAATTGCCGTTTTTTTTACACCGTACAACTTGAAGAATAAAAAAATGATTAACAGATAAATTGGAACCCAAGTAACCCTTTCAGAAATAATCCACATCACTTCGTCTAAAAACGGCGAATTCATTCCATTTATGGCCAATACAATACTTCTATCTATCGCTTCAAGTGTTTCCATCACTTGTTAATGTGTTCCAAATTAAATCATTCAGCTCCGTAATTCCAGTTTGAGCTACTGCAGAAATAAATAGTGTTGGCACTCCTTTAGGTAAAGTTGGCTTAATTTCCGCTATCAATTCGTCGTCTAGCATATCCGACTTTGTAATCGCCAACAAGCGCTCTTTATGAATTAATTCAGGATTATATAGTTTCAATTCATTCAATAAAACCTGGTATTCCTTGTTAATGTCATCGCTATCAGCAGGCACCATAAATAACAATAAGGAGTTTCGTTCAATGTGTCTTAAAAAACGCAATCCCAACCCTTTACCTTTGTGTGCATCCTCAATAATTCCAGGAATATCTGCCATTACATATGAACGGTGATCTCTGTACTTTACAATTCCCAAATTTGGTCGAATTGTAGTAAACGGGTAATTTGCTATTTCCGGTTTAGCAGCAGAAACAACGGAAAGAAGAGTGCTTTTTCCTGCATTTGGAAAGCCAACCAATCCAACATCTGCTAACAATTTTAATTCTAAGGTTTTCCAACCTTCAATACCTTCTTCTCCTGTTTGGGCAAATCGAGGCGTTTGATTAGTTGAAGATTTAAAATTGTTATTCCCCATTCCACCGCGGCCTCCTTTCTGAATAATTTTTTCCTCACCGTCTTCAGTGATTTCGAAAATGACCTCTTCAGTTTCAGGATCTCTCACGATTGTACCCAAAGGAACATCAATGTATACATCCTCACCTTCAGCACCCGTTTTTAAGTTTCCAGAACCGTGAACGCCATGACCAGCTTTGATGTGTTTTTTAAACTTTAGGTGCAATAAAGTCCATAACTGTTTATTTCCGCGCAAAATCACATGACCTCCGCGTCCGCCATCACCACCGTCAGGTCCACCTTTAGGAATATATTTTTCGCGTCTAAAATGCGCAGAACCTCCTCCACCGTTTCCAGAAGTACAATGAATTTTTACGTAATCTACGAAATTGTCAGAGGCCATTATTGTAATACTATTGGATGAATTTACAGACTATTAACTGCTGCAAACAATCGTGTTGTGATGTCTTGAATTGAACCAAATCCATCAATTTTTATCCATTTATTCTGAGCAGCATAAAATTCCTTTACTGGTGCAGTCTCATTTTTATAAACGTCGATTCTATTTTGAATCACTTTTGGATCTGCATCGTCAGGTCTACCGCTGTCTTTTGCTCTATTTGCTAAACGCGCTCTTAACTCTTCCTCTTCAACATCCAACGAAATCATCGCAGTGATTGAAGTATTCATCTCAGCTAAAAATGCATCTAAAGCATCAGCTTGTTTATTTGTTCTTGGAAAACCGTCAAAGATAAATCCATTCGCATTTTCATTCTGTGAAACTGCATCTTTTACCATGTCAATCTGTCTCTTATACACATCTCCGAGCCCACGAGACAGGCAGAAATCTCGTA
>OLID01000314.1_pt1 | contig 23782 bp, 20 predicted proteins | sample 1609361 | NCBI WGS metagenome assembly OLID01 (sample SAMN05416778, study PRJEB24817) | seawater metagenome | isolation source: Sea water | place: Canada:Atlantic | collected 2013-07
CACAGAGTAGATCGTCGGCAGCGTCAGATGTGTATAAGAGACAGAATACAAGTAGTTAATATAAGAATTAAAGCTCCAATTAATTTCATGGTGATAAATATAAGCGGAATTTTGGTGATAAAAAAAAACTAAAACATAGCTATTCCCTTTCGGCGAAGATTAGAGGATAAGTGTTAGCTTTGAAGGAGAACAAATGGAATCAAGACCATATTGTTTTTAGCTAATAAATAGACATGGCGGATAAAAATAAAATAGCACTCATTACTGGCGCAACTTCAGGGTTCGGAGTAGTCATTGCACGGCATCTTGTAAAACAAGGTTATTCGCTTATCGTTTTTGGTAGGTCAAAGGACAAACTTGATTCACTCGTTTTAGATTTAAAAGAAGTGGATGCAAATTGCACTGTTGATCCCATTATGTGCAATCTATCTTCGTTCAAGTCAATCCAACATGCGTGTGAGACGGTCCAAACAACATATTCGAAGATTGATCTACTGGTTTTAAATGCAGGAGTTTGGAACTTTAAATTTGTTGAAACCGAAGATCACATTGAAGAGACCTTACAAGTCAATTTATTGGCGCCCGTTCTAATTTTTCAACGATTAAGTCAATTACTTCCAACTGATGGAAACGCAAAAGTTATTTTCACTGCTTCTGGACTCCATCAAGGGGTAGTAGACTTCTCTGATATTGAATTTAGAAAATCCTTTTCAGGCTTTAAAGCATATCGCCAATCTAAACTTGGAGTTATACTAATGATGCGACTTTTCGCTAAAAAAGAAGCGTATACAGGAATCTCATTTTATGCGGTGCACCCAGGTATGGTCAATACTAATCTTGGGCGAAGTGCAGGATCGTTATCTAAAATGATTTTTAAATTATTAGGAAAATCCAAAGAAAAAGGAGCCCAAACTCATATTCATCTTATTGATGAACCAACGAGTAAGCTGACTTCGGGAGAGTATTATGCGAACAGTCAAATAACAAAAGCGAGTTCAGAATCTAATAATTTGGACATTGCAAATAAATTGCTAAATACTATCAACGTATATTTTGAGAAGCACTTAAAGGATGTATAGAATAGTTAACGAACTAGGGGAGAAGTTGTAGATTTAAAAAACACAATTTGAAAATGAATTCGCAAATACGTAGCTTAATAGCAGTTGGACTGCTTATCGCATCTTGTCAGGTAACAGAAAAACCAATTGCTTCTACTGAACTTTCAGGGGTCAATGAATGGAGTATTGAACGCCTAGAACAAAAGGCAACAGATCACTTGGACAGTACAAAGTGGGACGTTAAGCAATTGCAATTTGATAAAGAAACCTATTTGAAATACAACGAAGTATATAACAGTTTTCCATTAATTCAATCCCCTTGTCCCGTTGCGGAATATGAGTATGCTGTTTCGAGTGTGCCTTTTATTTTGGAAGTAAACGGTAGTGTTTTTAAAGGATATCGAATTGGTGAATATGAAAGTTTTGAGAGTGAGAAGGTTATCGAAAAATTGACATTATTGGTTCTAACTAATGATAAAGATTCGGAAGAAACGGCATCAGTTAACTCTAGAAACTTTCCTTACTTAACAGCTCAAGGTTACTTCAAGGTTTCGAGTAATGAATACGATTGGGTGTTTTCTGCAAGTCCAGACGGATTTTCTAGCCTATTGGTAAATATGAAACTGTTTGACTTGAGATTTGGAGAAACGGTCATCATTTATCCACAAAGTGACAAATCGTTTTTATATGAGCAAATCAAAGATTCTCCCAATAATTACCAAGATTTTGAAGATTTCAAAAAGATGATTATGAATCATCCTAAAGTGAAGAACCAATTGCTCTCAGAAAAGAATGGATGATACAGGATTTATAGTAGCTTTGACCCAAAATAACACATACCAAAAAGCAACACCTCAATAACCGATGATACTGGAATATCAGTTTGCCATAAATCTTATTGCGGGTATATTTTTAGCTGTTGCGCAGTCTATTTATCTGATTCAAGTTTTAAAAAAACAAATAACACCTAGCTTGTTTACTTGGTTTGGATGGTCGATTTTAGTTACCGTCGCCTTAGTATCTCAAATTATTCAATACGGATGGGATTGGACGTTGACCGGACACCTCTTTGCCGCTTTCGGATGTACCTTTATTTTTCTATCGGCCTTTCTAACAAAGAACTTCGTAATGCGTTCGCAAGACTGGAAGTTTTTATACCTCGGTTTAGCATGTGTAGCGTTGTATATCATCTTTTCAGATCCATGGTTGACTACCATTTTTGCCATTCTAGCCGATCTAGTTTTAGGAATCCCCACTTTAATAAAAGGAGTTAAATCACCTAAAACAGAAAAGTCCATTGGTTGGAACATAGCGTTAGTATGTTGGACTCTTACCTTAATAACCTGTCTAGACAACAACATCATCTTTTTTCTTTTTCCGCTCTACTGCTTTCTTTTTAATTTAACCATGTCCTATTTAACAAGAACAAAAAGAATAGTAGCGTTGGAAAAGATCCCAATCTTTGAGTGATTTCGAGTCGAAAAAATCCATTCCTGAATTAAATTGTCCATTCCTTGATTCGTTTCTTATAAACAGTCTTATTGCATTTACTTTTGATGCAAAATTCACAGAAATGAAAATAGAAAAAGCAATCTACACGTTAAAACGATTGAGTTTAATCGCTCTCGTATCAATTTCCACCCAATTATCATTCTCGCAATGCGCTACTCCAGTAGCAACGCTTTCTGAGAACTTCGCGGCAGGTTTACCAACTTGTTGGAGTACCAATTTTACTCAGTTTTATGCTAACGCATATATTTCTGGACAAGCTGTGCATCTGACAGCAGACGATCAGCAATGGACGAACTATGCTGTGTCACACCTCATTACTCCTTTACTGACAAACGCGCATGGAACAATGACCTTTTATGCTGAACGCGGATTCGGTTTTGCAGGTTCACCTGTGGAAGTCGGTGTTGTGACTTCACCAACAGATATGGCTTCCTTTGTGCTTGTTCAAACATTCAATCCACCGCAAACAACTGGAGGAACGTATAGCGTCAACTTTTCTGCCTACGCTGGAAATGATAAATACATCGCATTTCGTCTGAAACAAGGACCGAGTGGGAACCGAAAAGTCATTTTGGATAACATCAATTATACAGCAGCGTGCGAAAGTTCGACGGTAACCGCTATTACACAAAATATAAGTGTTCAACTAAATTCTCAAGGGAGTGCAACCATTTCACCTTCGCAAGTAAATAATGGCTCAACAGCAGATTGTGCCGCGCCTTCTTTAAGCTTAGATATCAACCAATTCGATTGTTCAACTATTGGTGCAAATACAGTTGTACTTACCGCAACGGATAATTCTGGAAACACATCAACGGCAACTGCTGTAGTAACTGTTTTGCCTGCAATTGGCGATGAAAGTGTAAGTGCAAATCCAACATCATTGTGCGCAAGTGGTTCATCAACCGTGTCCCTCGCTTCATCTGTTGCTGGAATTAATTACTATTTGAGAGACGATGCAAACGATGCGATTGTGGCAGGACCTATTTCTGGAACAGGAGGTTCGATTTCATTCAACACGGGAACCATTTCCTCGACTACGACTTACAACGTGTATGGAGAAACAGTGTCAAACATCAATAATACGTCTTTAAACTTCGATGGAACAAATGATTTCGTGAATATGCCTTGTGAGGCAAGTTTTGACTATAGCCAAGGATTCACCTATGAAGGTTGGATCAATGCACCAAATCCAGGTACTCCAAGTAGAGCCATCTTCTTTGCAGGAACTGCAGCACAAAGTGACATTGAAATTTATCATCAGTCAGGTTCTAATCGAATTGCTGTCGTCTACAACCGAAATCATGCAGGTTTAACGGTTTCTGGTGGTGTGTTCACAGTTCCTCCAGCTAGTAATTGGTATCATTTGGCTGTTACGTATAATGGCACAACGACCAAAGTTTACTTCAATGGAGTTGAACAAACATTGTTTCAAAATGTTGCCGGTTCACCATTGGCAAAATCGCCGGGAGCTGAGTTAACTATGGGGTACATTAAATCTTCCGCTGCAAACCCAGGTTGGGGATTTGGAACCTTCCTTGGAAAAATGGACGAAGTTCGCCTGTGGAGTTCTGTTCGTTCAATTACGGAGATCAACGACAATAAAGACAATTGTTTGAGTGGTCCACAAGCTGGTTTGGTTGATTATTATACATTGAATGACGCAACTGGTTCAGTAGCACTTGATGAAGCTGGAACGAGCAATGGTACGTTGATGAACATGGCAGCGCCTAACGCAAATTGGTTAGCGGGACAAATTATATGTACACCTCCACCGGCCGATCCAGCTTGCTTTACTGAAATGTCGCAAACGGTAACTGTTGTAATTGGTGTTGATAATATTGCTCCAGTACCAACTGTTGCTAGTCTTTCGAACGTAACGGCACAATGTAGCGTTACTTCCTTGTCTGCACCAACAGCAACGGATAACTGTGTGGGGTCTGTGACAGGTACACACAATGCAACTTTCCCAATTACCGTTTCTACTCCTGTAACTTGGACGTACGATGATGGAAATGGAAATACATCAACACAGATTCAAAACGTTGTGATCAACGATAACATTGCACCAGTTGCGAACCTTGCGTCATTGCCAACAATTACAGCTGAATGTAGTGTTACCTCTTTATCTGCTCCATTAGCCACGGACAATTGTGCGGGAACGATTACAGGTACCCATAACGCTACGTTACCGATCACTTCAAATTCAACTATTATTTGGACATACGATGATGGAAATGGCAATACTTCAACACAAACACAAAGTGTTGTTTTGAACGACGTTACCGCACCAATTGCGAATGTAGCATCACTACCAACGTTGACGGATCAATGTTCAATTGTTGCTTTAACAGCACCAACTGCGGCGGATAATTGTGCAGGAACAATCATTGGAACGCACAATGCGAGTTTACCAATAACGAGCTCAGCAACGATTACGTGGACGTATGACGATGGAAGTGGAAATACATCTACGCAAACGCAAAGTGTGGTTATCGATGATATTACCGCACCAGTTGCCGACAACGCATCACTTGCAACTGCAACTGCAGAATGTTCATTAATCAGTTTAACACCACCAACGGCAACGGATAACTGTGCAGGAACTATTGTTGGAACGCACAACACCGTATTTCCAATGTACACATCACAAACAATTACTTGGACGTTCGATGATGGAAATGGAAACACATCTACTCAAGATCAGGTTGTAACGATTCTAGATGTCACGGCACCCGTTCCTGACGTTGCTAGTTTGTCAGATTTAACATCAGAATGCGAAATCACAAGTCTAACAGCGCCGACAGCATCTGATAACTGCATAGGAATGATCTCGGGAACACACAATGCAAGCTTACCGATTTCGTCAAACACAACCGTGACATGGACGTACGATGATGGAAGTGGTAATTTATCTACGCAGGTGCAAAATGTAGTGATTAATGATATCACAGCGCCAACTCCAAATCAAGCGATTTTACCAGAAATTGTATCTTATTGCGATGTGCAATCTGTGGTTGATCCACTAGCAACTGACAACTGTATTGGAAGTATTTCGGGAACTACGGCAACTACCTTTCCTATAACAGCGACAACAACAATCACTTGGTCGTATGACGATGGAAACGGGAATGTGTCTACCCAAAATCAGTTAGTCACAATTAACACAATTGATGCAACTGTATCATTGTCAGGCGTGACAATTAGCTCGAACCAAACGAATGGAGCTACGTACCAATGGGTTGATTGCTTGAATGGAAACGCGCCAATCAATGGTGCTACGAATGCATCTTTTACGGCAACTCAAAATGGACAGTATGCAGTTGAAATTACGATTGGAAATTGCACAGTTACTTCATCGTGTACAACGATTAGTACAGTGGAGCTAGAAGAAAATCAATTGGTTTTAGTAAGCGTTTATCCTAATCCAACAAAGGACTTTTTGAGCGTTGAATCATCAGAGCAAATTGAATCTATTGTGATTTACGATGTAACAGGAAAACAAGTTCAGCAAGAAGGAACGAATCATTTCTCTGTTGATCAATTAGCAAATGGACCATACGTTTTACATATTCAAACAACGAACGGAACAGCGATAAAACGTTTTGTAAAAGAATAATTCTACTTAACAGAATGAAGCGGGAGGTAATTAAGTTTATCTCCCGTTTTTTGTTGTTGAACTTCCGCACGTTTGGATTTACAGACGTTTCATGCGGTTAATTTTCGCTTCATGAACTAATTGTGATTCCAATAAGCAAGACAGTTCCTTTACCTCTAAAAGCCAACCATTTTGTGGATAAATAAGAATAAAAAGTGTATTTCCCGCAATGGTTTATTTGGGGAGAAGTGATAGATTTGGAGGAGAACATACAATTGGCTAAACGCTATAGTCTTTAGCCAATTTGTGCGCAATGACAACCAACCTTCAATTGGCTAGTTGCGTTATATGAACGACTAATAATATTCTTATGAAAAAGAATTTGATTAATAGGATTTACGTAATTCTAATTATTATAGGTTTATCTCCTCTATGCTATAGTCAAAGTGAACCTTTAGATAGTCTAGTAGCACATTATTCCTTTGATACAAATGCGGATGACGATACTGGAAATGGTTATGACGGTGTCATTTATGGTCCAGCTGGTCCTTCCTCACCTGCCTTTCAAGGCAATAGTTTATATTTTGACACTTCAGCATTTGTAAGAATAGATAACTTTAATACTTCATATAGTGGATATACTTTTAATGTTTGGATAGCTCCTATTGAAACCGTTGAACCTCAGCCCAACACAGGTATTATATTGCAATCCTATCTAAATGAATTTGGCGATACAATAAGCGGGTACGGAATCAGAAAAATAAATGATACTATATGTTCAGTTCATGCAGGCGCAAATCGAATTCTCAAGTCGATTGTTTTATCCGACCCTTTTGTTTACCATATGGTTACCAGTACTTGGGATGGACAAGTTGCTCGACTATATCTCGATGGTTTTTTACAAGATAGTGTATCTGTCGATACCATTTATACCATGACCCAAGAGCTTTTATTTGCAGCTACCAACTCTCCTTTAGGTATGGGTAATTACTATAATGCTCTAATCGATGAGGCACGAATATATAATCGCGCGCTGTCAGATTGTGAAATAAAAGACTTACGATTTCCTGAAAATAATACCTGGCCAATAGATACGCTTTGGTATAACTCATTTGGTTATCCAACCTCGCCAGTTCATTATGCAGACGATTATATGTGGGTTCATTGCGATAGTAATTACGCTCCGATTTCCTGGTGGACTCCAAATCAACATCTTATTCCAGAAGAAAATGGTGATTACGCACTTATACTTACTTTAGGAGAATGTATCGACACAACAATGTGTTTAATAGTTGATTATGTTGGATTAAATGAACTTCATAATGATGACTATCGACAAGTTATTCAAATAACGGATCTTTTGGGAAGAAAGTCAGAAGACAAGCCAAACACTGTACTCATCTACATCTATAGTGATGGTACTACGGAAAAAGTGTTAAGAATTGAGTGAAATTTAATTTAGTATAATTTTGGCTAAAAATAACCAACCAACCCACCTAACCGTTTTTACGTGTTTTTATCATTAAAGTTAGATGCAACCGTAAGAGTAGACTGAACCAGAAAATGGAAAAGCTGTACATTTATATTCTAAATCTAATTCGATTAGACAAAACAATTCGCTTTCACGGCTCTATGGGGGAATTGATTTCATTGATGGATGAATTGGCGAATGGACAGACATGTAAACAGGATTTGCGTGTAAAAAAAATAAGTTCCAAATCTTTCACTATTGAACCTGAAGATAACACCCCGTTAGAAATGACAACATCGATTTCTTATGTTAAGCAGGACGGTACTATAAATGTTAATTTAAAATCTAAAAACTCTGATTTACAGTTGATTCGATGCACGACAAAAATCCGTCCAATCTTGTATGGGGTGCTTTTGTTTTACCTTAGTATTATCGTATTTGATATTTTCTTATCGCATGATGGAGCTTCTACAGGGACTATTATTGGTTGGTCTATTTTTTGGTTTTTAGCACTACTGCTTGGAAATTTTTATTGGTCGCAGAAGGAAAAGTATATAATCGAAGAATTTAAAACCGCCTTGTACATATTAATTAAGGTTTCAGATTAGAGAATATGTAAATTATGCATATAATAGCACTCGCTCCGCTGGATTTGTGCCAATCATCAGCCACGAAGTGAAGCTGTGTAAGTAAAGAGATAAGAATAACATTGCATGCGTTCCATAATTTCCATCCCCCAGCTACCGTAGCGATTCCTATCGCGTGGTTTAGAGAAAAACAAGATTCCAAACTCCCCGCTTCGCTGGATTTACCTACGGTGCTATAGCACGGTGCATACTTCCAGAATACCTCCTCGAGAGTTGAATTTTACGTAATCATGTATTTCTAATTAATTTCCATCACATCTCCCATACGCCTTGCCTACGGATCCCCTATAACTCCCCTATAACTCCCACTGAGTCCCACTTTTCTTAATATTTGTTAACGCAATAGTTCTAATTCTATAAAAAGTGCGCATTCTCAATCACACATTTGTTAAATCTCACCAATCCTTCTTTCCCCATTTAAATAATTTGTACATTTACATCGTACTTTAGGGGTGTTCGTTTTTACGAGCTGAGAATAACCCTTCGAACCTGATACAGTTCATACTGTCGTAGGGAAAAGTAGAAAAGGCATAAGTTCTTGCCATTCCTAAGGTGCATTGTAATACATACAAGAAAAGGAATGGAAATTTCAATTAACAATGTAAAAACAACCGTTAAAGAAAATACTTCTTTATCAACTGTTGTCGCAACAAATTCTGGCGAGAATACCAAAGGAATAGCCGTTGCCGTCAACCAAAGTGTTGTGCCCAAGTTAGAATGGGACAGCACAATTTTACACCAAAACGATACAATCATTATTATTAAAGCAACTCAAGGAGGATAACAATTATGGCAAAAATCGAAAAAACACCGACGGAGAAAACAATCACCACGGGACCGATCTCAGGATCTAAGAAAGTTTATGTAGAAGGGGTATTGCACCCAATCAAAGTAGCAATGCGTGAAATTCAACTTTCACCAACGAAATTAGCAACAGGTGGAACAGAACACAATCCTCCAGTAACTGTATACGATGCCAGTGGTCCGTACACAGACGAAAATTATAAAGTGGACATCAAAAAAGGTTTGCCGCGTATCCGTGAACAATGGATTTTGGACCGAGGAGATGTTGAGCAATTGCCAGGCGTTTCATCACAATATGGAGAAGAGCGAAAGAACGATCCTAAATTAGATCACTTGCGTTTCGAGCACATTAAAGCACCAATGCGTGCAAAGCCAGGGAAAAATGTTTCTCAGTTGCATTACGCTAAACAGGGAATTATCACTCCCGAAATGGAATACATTGCCATTCGCGAAAATCAGCGAATTGATGAAATCAAGCAACATTTGAACGGACAGTTCGAAGCAATGAGTCACCAACATGCAGGTGAGAGCTTCGGAGCAAAGACACCAAAAGGATTAATTACACCAGAATTTGTACGTGCGGAAATCGCTGCAGGTCGTGCAATTATCCCAAACAATATCAATCACCCAGAAAGTGAGCCAATGATCATTGGTCGTAACTTCTTGGTGAAAATCAACGCCAATATTGGTAACAGCGCCGTGACTTCAAGCATTGAAGAAGAGGTGGAGAAAGCAGTTTGGGCATGTCGATGGGGTGCAGATAACATCATGGACTTGTCAACCGGAAACAACATTCACGAAACACGTGAGTGGATTATTCGTAATTCACCAGTTCCAATCGGTACAGTTCCAATTTACCAAGCATTAGAAAAAGTAAATGGTGTAGCAGAAGATTTGACGTGGGAAATTTACCGCGATACATTAATTGAACAAGCGGAGCAAGGAGTTTCTTACTTCACTATTCACGCCGGAGTTCTATTGCGTTACGTTCCGTTGACGGCAAAACGTATGACAGGAATTGTTTCGCGTGGTGGTTCTATCATGGCGAAATGGTGTTTAGCACATCACAAAGAAAACTTCTTGTACACACACTTCGAAGATATTTGTGAAATCATGAAACAATACGATGTTGCTTTCTCTTTGGGAGATGGTTTACGTCCAGGTTCTATCGCCGATGCCAACGATGAAGCGCAATTCAGAGAATTGGAAACATTGGGTGAATTGACGAAAATTGCTTGGAAACACGACGTTCAAACAATGATTGAAGGTCCAGGACACGTTCCAATGCACATGATCAAGGAAAACATGGACAAGCAATTGAAAGAATGCCACGAAGCACCTTTCTATACGCTAGGGCCGTTGACAACGGACATCGCACCAGGTTACGATCACATTACTTCAGCTATTGGAGCAGCAATGATCGGTTGGTTTGGAACAGCAATGTTATGTTACGTAACACCAAAAGAACACTTGGGATTACCGAACAAGAAAGATGTGAAAGACGGTGTAATTACGTATAAGTTAGCCGCACACGCAGCAGATTTGGCAAAAGGACATTACGGATCGCAATACAGAGACAACGCATTGAGCAAGGCACGTTTCGAATTCCGTTGGGAAGATCAGTTCAACTTATCGTTGGATCCAGATACAGCGCGTGAATTCCATGATGAAACGTTGCCAGCAGACGGAGCGAAAGTTGCTCACTTCTGTTCAATGTGTGGACCTAAATTCTGTTCAATGAAAATTACACAGGAGATTAGAGAAAGTGCAGCGGCAGGAATGTTCGATAAATCGGAGGAGTTTAAACAGAAAGGAAGCGAGATATACCTTTAGGTATAACCGCTGAGTTGCGCAGAGAAGGCGCAGAGCTTCGCAGAGAAATGTAGGATCTTTTTGCGCTCTTTGCGAAAACCATTGCGCCCTTTGCTGTAAAATTTAAAAGCTATGTTAAAAACAATGAATAATGAATTAAGTCCTTTGCGAAACTCTGCGAAAACCATTGCGCCCTCCGCGGTTAAATAAATAATAAAAAAATGATCATCGTACTCTCACATCCTGAAGAAATAGAAAACGAGTCATCCATTATCAATCAATTATTTGAAGCGGGATTACCGATTTTCCACCTACGGAAGCCAAATACAACCGAGCAGGAAGTGAAAACGATGTTAGAACAAATTAAACCGGAATACCGAGAGCGCGTTGTCTTGAACCAGTTTTACCATTTGTCAGAAGAATTTGGAATTCACCGATTTCATTTTTCAACCGACCGAAGAAACAAAGGAGAACACACCAATTGGAAGAAAGAAGGAAACGTCCTTTCGACATCCACGCATTCTGAGGCAGAACTGAACAATATTGAAGCATTTGATTACGCTTTTTTGAGTCCTGTTTTTGAAAGCATCACGAAGCCGGGATATAAAAATGAAGCGTTGCAGTTCACCGCATCGCCATTGAGAAAACAAAAGATCATTGCCTTGGGCGGAATAAACGCTGACCATTGCGCTGAATTAAAAGAACGCGGATTTGATGGAATAGGAATACTTGGCGCAATTTGGCAAAGCGAACATCCTGTTGAATCCTATAAAAAGATAGCAAACGAATGGAATACACACGACCAATAGTAATCAGTATCGCTGGTTTCGATCCTACGGGAGGAGCTGGAGTTTTAGCAGACATCAAAACAATTGAGCAAAACAATTGCTTGGGCTTCGGCGTGCTGACTTCAACCACTATTCAAACGGAATTTGAAGTGATGGGTGTAAATTGGATGACGGAAGACGAAATCTTGAGTCAATTGAACCCTTTATTGGAAAGTTATGAAGTAAAGGCGGTAAAGATTGGGATCATTAATCAATTGTCCACGTTAAAAGCCATTTGTTTGCGCATCCGCGAGGTGAATCCTGAAATTAATATTGTTTGGGATCCGATTTTGGTAGCAACATCAGGAAAGCCGTTTTTGGAAAACGTGACAAAAGAAGACTTAGATGATGTACTGTCGTTGATTGATTTGATCACACCGAATACATTGGAAGCAATAGAATTGGGTGGAGGAGAAGACGAAATGGAAAGCGCACGTGAATTGCTTAAAATGACAAATGTGTTATTGAAAGGCGGACACTCTTCCATTGAAATTGGAACTGATGTTTTGATGTACGAAGACAAAGAAGTTCAAATCAAGTCTGAAGTATCGGAATACCACGACAAGCACGGAACGGGTTGTATTTTAGCATCTGCCATTGCTTCAGGTTTAGCGAAAGGATTGAGCTTGGTACAATCGTGTAGAAACGCCAAACAATATCTGGAAACTACTGCAAATTCTAACCCTCAACGATTAGCGTATCATGTACAGTAAATTGCAATACATATCGCAAGGAAAAACGACAGATGCACAGTTGTCGAACATCAAAAATGCCTTGAACGCAGGTTGTGATTGGATCCAATTGCGTTTCAAACAAAAGGAGGAGTTATCAAATAACTATTTTGCTGAAAAAGTAAAAATGGAATGCGACCGTTTTTATGCCGGTTTAATCATCAACGATTTTGCAGATATTGCTAAACGCGTAGATGCGGATGGTGTTCATCTTGGATTAGGCGATGCACCTGTAAGTAAAGTTAGAGAGATTGTTGGACCAGATAAAATTATTGGCGGAACAGCAAATACCTTAGAGCATGTGCTACAACGTTTCAGTGAGCGTTGTGATTACGTAGGATTAGGACCGTATCGCTTTACAGAAACAAAAAGTAAATTAAGTCCAATAGTGGGGCTTGAAGGATATCAACGTATTACCGATAAGTTGAACGATATGGGAGTTTCCATTCCAATTTATGCAATAGGGGGAATCGTTCTTGAAGATCTAGAAGAACTAGTCAAATGTGGAATTCACGGAGTAGCACTTTCTGGGGCTATAACGAATGCTGAGGACCGCACAGAATTTGTAAAAAACATTAAAACTGCACTTTATGCAAAACCTTAAAATAGCAGACAAAGAATTTATTTCACGCTTGTTCTTGGGAACAGGAAAATTTGGTTCTTCACAGCAAATGGAAGAAGCCATTTTGAGTTCGGAAAGCGAATTGGTCACTGTGGCACTAAAGCGTGTCGATTTGGAAACAGATACAGACGCAATTTTATCGCATTTGAATCACCCACGCATCAACTTATTGCCAAATACTTCGGGAGCAAGAAATGCAAAAGAAGCCATCTTCGCAGCACAATTGGCACGTGAAGCACTGGAAACTAATTGGTTGAAATTGGAAATTCACCCAGATCCAAAATACTTGTTACCAGATGCCATTGAAACACTTCGGGCAACAGAGGAGTTAGCCAAATTGGGATTCATCATATTGCCATACATTCACGCTGATCCAGTTTTATGCAAACAGTTAGAAGATGCAGGAACGTCAGCTGTTATGCCTTTAGGCGCGCCAATTGGAACAAACAAAGGTATTCGTACGAGTGACTTCTTAGAAATTATCATTGAGCAGAGTAAAGTTCCAGTGATTGTTGATGCTGGAATTGGAGCGCCGTCTCACGCAGCTTACGCAATGGAATTAGGTGCTGATGCGGTGTTGGTGAATACAGCAATTGCAGTTGCCGGAAATCCAACAGAAATGGCAAGAGCATTTAAATTAGCTGTTGAAGCAGGAAGATTGGCGTTTGAAGCAAAGTTGGGTAAAGTACAGAATTCAGCACAGGCGAGTAGTCCCTTAACTTCATTTTTAAACGATTAATAATCAATGAGTTCTTTCCAAAAAATATTCGACACATACGACTGGGATGAGGTAAAAGCATCGATCTATTCTAAAACGGAATCAGATGTGTTGCGTGCTATTAAAAGCAATCGCCCTGATTTGGAAGATTTCAAAGCAATGATTTCTCCAGCTGGAGAAGCGTATATTGAACAAATGGCGCAAAAGTCAAGTGAGTTGACTCAAAAACGCTTCGGTAAAACCATGCAGATGTACGCTCCAATGTATTTGAGCAACGAATGCAACAATATTTGTACGTATTGCGGATTCAGCCTGGACAATAAAATCAAACGTAAAACACTTACAGATTCAGAAATATTACAAGAAGTTGAGGTTCTGAAAAACCACGGCTTCAATCATATTTTATTGGTAACTGGTGAAGCAAATCATACGGTTCATACGCGTTACTTTCTAAACGCAATCAACCTTATAAAATCAAAATTTGCGAATATTTCCATTGAAGTACAGCCGTTAGATCAAGACGAGTACGAGCAATTGCATGAAGCGGGAGTTTATGCTGTTTTGGTCTACCAAGAAACGTATCACAGAGAAGTGTACAAACAATATCATCCAAAAGGAAAGAAATCCAATTTCGATTACCGTTTGGATACGCCAGACCGATTAGGAAAAGCGAACATTCACAAAATAGGAATCGGAGCATTACTAGGATTAGAAGATTGGCGAGTGGAATCATTTTTCACTGCTTTGCATTTAGATTATTTACAACGTACGTATTGGAAGACAAAATATTCTATCTCGTTTCCACGCATGCGTCCAGCAGAGGGAATCATAGAACCAAATGTTATTGTTTCAGATAAGAACCTTGTTCAATTGTTGACGGCTTACCGAATTTTCAATGAAGATGTGGAATTGTCCATTTCGACAAGAGAATCCGAGAAATTCAGAAACAACGTTATTCCGTTGGGTGTGACTTCAATGAGCGCTGGTTCGAAGACAAATCCTGGTGGATACGCCGTTGATGTTGAATCGTTAGAGCAATTTGAAATCAGTGATGAACGAAGTATAGAGGAAATGACAAAGATTATTCAAGATGCTGGTTACGAGCCGGTATTTAAGGATTGGGACCAACAATTTATTGCGCAATGATTGGAAAAGAAGAGTTCGGTCGGTTTGAAAAACAAATGGTACTGGAGGAAATCGGTATCCTTGGTCAAACGAAACTGAAACAAGCCAAAGTTGCCGTTGTTGGAGCAGGAGGATTGGGCTGTCCAGTATTGCAATACTTGAATAGCATGGGAGTTGGGACGCTTGGCTTAATCGACTTTGATACGGTTATGGAATCGAACTTGCACAGACAAATCTTATACACTTCAGAAGACATCGGGAAATCAAAAATCGAATGTGCAGCAAAACGATTGAAAGCTCAAAATCCCTATACAAATATTAATGAACACAACGTTGTCCTGACAGAAGAAAACGCAGAAGAAATTCTATCTCAATACGATTTTATAGTTGATGGCTGTGATAACTTTCTAACGCGCTACATTGTAAATGATATATGCGTGAAAATTAATAAACCGTTGATTTACGGAAGTATTTTAGGTTTCGAAGGTCAAATGGCGACGTTTAATTATCAAGGAAGTAAAAACCTCCGCGATATTTTCCCTGAACCTCCGAACGCTGAAGATGTCCCGAATTGTTCTGAGAATGGTGTCCTCGGCAGTTTTCCTGGAATAATTGGCACCATGATGGCACAAGAAACGGTAAAAGTGATATTGGATTTGAATCCACTTAAAAATCAACTCCTTTTGATTGATACCAAGAATTGGACGAATACGTCAATTCGTTTTTGATACTTCGAAGTAAATAAGTATGATTTTCCCGCAAACTAGTCTTAAAATCTTTCGTCCTAAAATCTTAATGTCTAGCGAAGCTTCTCCTTCAAATACTTTCCAGTGTAACTTTTCTCTTCTTTAATCAAATCCTCTGGAGTACCTGTAAACATTACATTTCCTCCCTTTAATCCGCCTTCGGGTCCAATATCAATTATATGATCGGCACATTTGATTACGTCTAAGTTGTGTTCTATAACAATAATAGAATGCCCTTTGTTAATCAATTCATTAAACGCGATGATTAACTTATTTACATCGTGAAAATGTAGTCCAGTTGTTGGTTCATCAAAAATAAATAGGGTGGCAGGACTATTCGCTCCTTTTGACAAGAATGACGCCAGCTTTATTCTCTGAGCTTCTCCACCAGATAATGTGCTAGAAGCTTGTCCGAGCTTTAAATAACCCAGTCCCACTTTAACCAAAGGTTCAATTTTAGCTACAATTTTCTCTTCCAATCTATCAGTACCTTCTTGAAAAAAAGCAAAGGCAGATTCGATGTCCATGTCCAATAAATCCGCAATTGATTTACCTCTGTATTCAACTTCTAAGGTTTCAGCTTTGTATCGATTTCCTTTACACTGATCACACTTCAAATGAACGTCAGCCATAAATTGCATGCCAACTGTTATGTCGCCTTCTCCTTCGCAAACTTCGCAACGACCTCCGTCCACGTTGAAACTGAAAAAACCTGGTTTGTAACCTCGAACTTTAGCTAAAGGCTGTCTTGAGTACAAATCACGAATGTCATCAAACGCTTTTACATAGGTGATTGGATTGCTTCGAGAAGATTTTCCAATTGGATTTTGATCAACAAACTCCACTGCTTTTACATGTTTAAAATCACCTTTGAAGTCTTTAAATTCACCTTGCTTATCCCCGTAAATGTCCAATTCCTTTTTAACTGCTGGGAGTAGAATTTCTTTCACCAATGTAGATTTACCGGAACCACTAACACCAGTGACGCAGACCAAACTATGCAAAGGAAAGTCAACATCTATGTTCTTTAAGTTAAATTGTCGTGCTCCGGAAATACTTAATTTATCTTTCGATGTTCTACGTCGTTCTGGAACAGGAATTACTGCTTTTCCTGTCAAATAATCAGCAGTTAAACTGTTTTTCGCTTTAATCAATTCTTTATGTGTTCCTTGAAAAACAACTTCTCCTCCAAACACTCCAGCCATCGGACCGATATCCAAAATCTGATCTGCAGCTTGCATGATGTCTTCCTCGTGCTCAACGACAATTACGGTATTTCCAATATCGCGAAGTGACTTTAAGACTTTTACCAACTTTTCTGTATCTCTCGGATGCAAACCAATGGAAGGTTCATCTAAAATATACATCGAACCGACCAAACTACTTCCTAAAGAGGTTGCTAGGTGAATTCGTTGTGCTTCTCCACCAGAAAGTGAATTAGAAGCACGATTTAAGGTTAAATACCCAAGTCCAACTTCATTTAAGAAACTCAATCGATTTATGACTTCTGGGAAAATACGTTTTGTAATATTATTGTCATCACTTTCTTTTTTCATCGACTGGAAAACAGACAAACTTTCTTCAATTGGCATAAGCACAATATCGGTAATTGACTTGCCCTCGATTTTTACGTAATTCGCATCTTTTCGTAGTCGCGTCCCTTTACAATCGGGACAATCTGTTTTTCCACGGTAGCGAGATAGCATTACGCGGTATTGAATTTTATATGATTTACTCTCAACAAATTCAAAGAAATGACGAATTCCTTTTACAGTTTTACTTCCATTCCATAACAAATGGAATTGCTCATCTGTTAAATCAATTATAGGGCGATGAATTGGGAATCCATCTGCTTTATCAATGAATTTATTCAAGTATTTACTCATCGTGTCACCCTTCCATGGAGCAACTGCCCCTTCATAAAGAGATAAGTTTTTATTTGGGATTACAAGGTTTTCATCTATTCCAATGACCATTCCAAATCCTTCACATTTTTTGCAGGCACCAAACGGATTGTTAAAAGTAAAAAAGTGTTCGTTGGGCTCTTGAAACTCCATTCCATCCAATTCGAATCTGTTCGAAAAGGTTTGAATTTTAGAATCGTCTATGGAAAGAATGGAGCAATATCCGTCTCCCTCAGCATAAGCCAAAGAAATAGAATCACCATAGCGCGAAACATTTTCTTCAATTGAAAAATCAATACTTAATCGATCGACGACTAATTCACATTGCTCAATTCCATCTGGGGTGTTCTCAATCGCGTCATCAATAAGAAGAAATTCATTTTTAAAGAATAAACGAACATAACCCTGTTGCTTCAAAATTTCCAACTGCCGTTCCGTTCCGTATTTCGAAAATCCATGAAGTGGTGCTAACAGTACAACCTTAGAATTTTTCTTAAATGTCTTTAAATAATCGACAACATCTGTAACGTTGTTTTTTTTTACTTCTTTTCCCGAAACAGGGGAGTACGTCTTGCCAAATCGAGCAAACAATACTTTTAAGTAATCGTAAATTTCTGTACTTGTACCTACTGTAGATCTTGGATTGTTTGAGGTTACCTTTTGTTCAATGGCAATGGCAGGAGCAATACCTTTTATATAATCTGCTTCAGGTTTATCTAGCTTTCCCAAGAATTGACGTGCATAGGAGGATAAACTTTCAATGTACCGTCGTTGACCTTCTGCATAAAGAGTATCGAAAGCCAAAGACGATTTTCCAGAACCAGAAAGACCCGTAATTACGGTGATTTTTCCATGTGGAATTTTCACATCTAAGTTTTTTAGATTGTGAATTCGTGCTCCTTTAACTTCGATAAATTTTTCTTGCAAGACCTTTGATTTTTGCTGTGTACCAAAGATAAAAAGTATATTGATACTTAAACTTTGATTCCTTATAAAATTTACGCTGAGTGAGAGGTTTCGGAGTCTACGGAAGGATCGGAGCAAAAAATTATTTAATAAATTGAAAAAAAAATTAATCTCGACCCAACCAATTCTTTTCTTCGTGCGTATATGTATTTGACAGAACTTTAAAAAACGTTAAAATTTGGTATTTCAGATATTAACTGTATATTAGTAGTTCATTTACTTAAAAAAACGCGGAAGCCTATTGATTATAACATTACTCTAAACAAGTTTGAAATTTAATTTAAACTACCTAATACAGTAAGTTATGGCAATGGAAAAGAATATCGATGACCGCGATTTAGTCAACGCATACATCAATGGAGAGGAGAAAGCATTCGAAGCTTTACTTATGCGTCATAAAGATAAAATCTACAGATTTATTTACATGAAAGTGAGAGATGCTGCTTTGGCACAAGATATCTTTCAAGATACATTCATCAAGGTGGTTAACACGCTAAAAGCAGGGAACTATAATGAAGAAGGGAAGTTTTTGCCATGGGCAATGAGAATTGCGCATAACTTGGTGATTGACTTCTTTAGAAAGAACAACAAAGTGAGAATGATTTCCGAATCGTCTTCAAGTCGTGATGATTTTAATATTTTTCACACATTGAAATTGGAAGATGAAAATGCCCAGGACGAAATGACACGTGTTGAACTAGAAACACAAATGGTCGATTTGTTAGAGTATTTACCTGAATCTCAACGCGATATTTTGAAGATGCGTATTTTTAAAGAAATGTCATTTAAAGACATTGCTGAATTGGAAGATATTAGCATAAACACTGCACTAGGTCGTATGCGCTATGCGCTTATTAATTTACGAAAACTCATTGAAAAACATGATTTGGTAGTGCATTATTAAATAATAAGTTAAAGGTTAAATCAACTCGCTTGTCCTTTTGGGATAAGCGAGATTTTTTTTGATTAAAACTTCATATGACGTTCCTTCTTTTCTTCGTAAATATCCGCCAGAGTAACTAAAATTCCAGTTTCTTCAACATTTCCGAATTCGGGATTCACTGCGGTTCCGAACGTGCGCATCGTTGGTGATAAATTCATGTAAATATTCACCAAAGGCGGAATGAATTCACCTCTTTCTTTAACGAAAGAATTAAGCACTTTAAAACCTTCTTTAAATTCTAAACCTTCTAGTAATTGATCGTATGCATTTCGATCATAGTTTTGTACCAGTGGATGAAAAGGTTGCATCAAATGATCGTTGTCTGGAAAGTAATGATGCATGAAATGTAAAAGAAAATCACGCGCTTCACTATTGTACGATGGGTACATTGTTACTTTGCCAAAAAAGTAATTTATTTCTGGGTGTGATACGGTAATTGCACCCAATCCATCCCAAATATTGTCTAAGGCAAATAATCCTTTTCTTGGATTAATAGCAGGTTGAAAGTCAGGTTGAACCCAGCTCCTACCTAATTCAATTGTGTTAGGTAAAAATCGATCAATAAAACGATCAGAAAAATCAAAATAATGCGTTGTTGAAAGATTTATATCTCCTTTTTGGTTTATAGAATCCTTGCACAAAATAAAACGATATCCTCCCACAATGGCTTCATCTTCAGGTGACCAAACGATAAGTTGTTTGTAGCAATTTTCTGATGTGTCAAAATCATCAAGGTCAATTGATAATCCAGTACCACCACCACCTCCGCGAAATGAAACTTCTCTTAAACGACCAATCTCTCGAACGACATTAGGTGAATTGTGATAATCGACGCAATAAATTTCATTTTCACCTTTTCGCGTTAAGCGCAAAAAGCGGTCTTTGTTTAATTCTTTTTTAAGTAACTCTCTTGATATAGGATCAATAATTTTTTCCATAATTAGATTTGCTTACGCAAGTTATACACTTCTTGCTTAATTTTTTGTGCCATCGCAACATCGTTTAAATCTTGATCAAGATAATCAGATTTTATTGGAGTTCCAACGATGAATTTAAAATGTTTATTTCGTTGTTTGAAAAGTTCGTTCGATAGGTATAGCATTTCAATGTTTGCTTTAATTCCTAAAAAAGTCCTTAATTTATGAAGTCGATAAAAGAAATTCGAAAGCTTTCCATCAATGTAAATGGGAATAATGGTGCGTTCGTTTTCCCGTGACAAAGTGACAAACGTTTTCTTCCATTCCAAGTCTCTCACTTCACCTTTAATTTTTCGACTTACTAGTCCCGCAGGAAAAATGCAAACTGCATTGTCTGATTCAAAAAGTTGTTTGATTGATTGTCTTGTTTCGCTTTTGTTTTTTCCGTTTCGCTGCTTGTTTACACCAACAAACATTTCCTTCATACCGTCAATATTCAATAAAATATCGTTCACAATAAACTTAAGATCTGTGCGGTGATGTTGTAAAGCAGAAACAAGTATCATCGCATCCATACCTCCCAAAGGATGGTTCATTACTAAGACAATTTTACCTTCTTTTGGAATGTTTTTAATGTTTTCAACGGAGTAAGTAATGTTTAAATGATCCACTGATGCTTGACACCATTCAGCATTTTTTTTGTCTTTATTCGCTAATAAAAATGCGTTGATTTCGTCCTGATGTAAAATGCGCTTGAGGTAGCGGAGAACAAACCGCGGCATCCATTTTAGCACTTTTGGGTTCTTGCTTTTTATCAGTTTCTCAATGTCTATAAACTTTTCCTCCTCCATAAGAGGAACGAATTTAGTTTAAATAAGCGTTCATTTTTCAATCAAAAATGGAATTTATTCACAATTACATACGAATTACGCAATGTGGGCCATTTGAAATAAAATAAGGATTTATCCTGCAATTCTACGCTTCTTTATTTTAAATTTGTGGCTTAAATTAGCGTTATACAATTATGATTGAATTATCAGATCGTTTGAATGCGATGGAAGAGTCTGCTACCATTGCTATGTCTCGAAAGAGTAGAGAGTTGAAATTACAAGGAAAAGACATCATCTCGTTGAGTTTAGGAGAGCCAGATTTCTTCACACCAGAATTTATTAAAGATGCTGCCATCCAAGCGATGAAGGACAATTATACGATGTATACACCTGTTCCTGGTTACGAGGATTTGCGCGAAGCAATTTCTAAAAAATTCAAGCGTGATAATAATTTAGATTACAAAGCAGATCAAATTGTTGTTTCTACTGGAGCAAAACAATCGATTGCAAATGTTGTCTTGAGCATTGTAAATGCTGGAGATGAGGTAATTATTCCTGCTCCTTACTGGGTTTCGTATGTTGAAATTGTAAAGGTTGCTGAAGGTGAATCTGTAATCGTAAACGCTGGTATTGAAAGTGATTTTAAAATTACCGCAGCACAGTTGGAAGCGGCAATTACACCTAAAACAAAAATGATGATTTTCTCTACTCCATGTAACCCAACTGGTTCGGTGTATAGCAAAGAGGAGTTAAAAGGATTGGCTGAAGTTTTAGCGAAACATCCTCAAATCGTTGTGATTAGCGATGAAATATATGAACACATTAATTTTGGAACGAAGCATGAAAGTTTAGCTCAATTCCCAGAAGTGTATGAGCAAGTAGTTACTATTAATGGAGTTTCTAAAGCGTGGGCCATGACTGGTTGGAGATTAGGTTATATTGGCGCTTCGAAGAAAATTGCAGATGCATGTAATAAAGTCCAAGGTCAATTTACTTCGGCAACGTGTTCAATTACTCAAAAAGCGGCGATTGCAGCTATGGAAGCTGATCCAATTGTGTTGAAAGACATGATAGATGCCTTTGCGAATAGAAGAACGCTAGTTTTAGACGCACTGAATACGATTCAAGGAGTAAAAACGAATATGCCAGGAGGCGCTTTTTATGTTTTCCCTGATGTTTCATATTTTTATGGAAAGTCCTATAACGGAACTGTAATAAAAAATGGAAGCGATTTGTGTTTGTATTTGCTGGATGAGGCCTTAGTTGCACTGGTAACTGGAGAAGCATTTGGAGATGATAACTGTATACGAATTTCTTATGCCGCATCTGAAGAAACATTAACGGAAGCAATGAAGCGCATAAAAACTGCATTGGAAAAATTAGCTTAAATGAACGTAGAAGCATTATTTGAAGAATTTACACAAAAACGCATTCTCGTATTGGGCGATGTAATGATCGATTCCTACCTACGGGGTTCTGTTACGCGTGTAAGTCCTGAAGCACCTGTGCCAATCATCAATCTGAAAAAAACAGAAGATCGCTTGGGAGGCGCTGCAAATGTTGCTTTGAATTTATTGGCATTGGGTGCAGAACCCGTTTTATGTGCAGTTATTGGCGATGATAAAGGTGGAGAAACGTTTACTTCGTTACTACAAACTCGAAATTTATCAACGGCGGGAATTGTGAAATCCAATAGTCGGATTACCACAGTAAAAACACGTGTTATTGGAAATCATCAACAGTTATTGAGAATTGATGAAGAACAAACAAACGATTTAACTACGGCTCAAGAAGATGAGTTAATTGGAAAAGTTCAGGAAATTATTGCGTCAAAAATTGATGCAATAATTATCGAAGATTATAACAAAGGGTTGTTAACGCAAAGGGTGATTGAAAACGTTGTTAAAATGGCAAATGACAACGGTGTAATCGTTACTGTTGACCCTAAAAAAGATAATTTTTTCGCATATAAAAATGTTACTTTGTTTAAGCCAAACTTAAAAGAGTTAAAGGAAGGTTTAAATACACAATTTGATTTTTCAAATGACCGTGATAGTTTTGAAGCGGCCATAGAGAAATTGGAAGGGAAACTTCAAAACAAAATCAGTTTCGTTACGCTTTCAGAGCATGGGGTTTTTATTCATGACGGAAAAAACAAACACTATATTGATGCGCATCATAGAAATATTGCGGATGTCAGTGGGGCAGGAGATACTGTGATTTCGGTTGCGACTTTGTGTTTGTCAGCTGGATTGAATATCGACGAGATTGCTGAGATAGCAAATTTATCCGGAGGATTAGTTTGTGAAGTTAGTGGAGTTGTTCCAATTGATAAAGAACGCTTGAAAGCTGAAGTGCTCAAATTAAAAACAGCATGAGTTTAAAAGAATTTCGTGAACGTGTAAATCTCAAAATTTACGATGCGAAGCCAAAGGTGCTTGGAACGTTGACGATTCTAAATGTGCTTTTTTCATCCGCTGCGATCGGTACATTGGTGTACTACTGTCTCTTATACACATCTCCGAGCCCACGAGACAGGCAGAAATCTCGT
>OLID01000315.1_pt1 | contig 23734 bp, 25 predicted proteins | sample 1609361 | NCBI WGS metagenome assembly OLID01 (sample SAMN05416778, study PRJEB24817) | seawater metagenome | isolation source: Sea water | place: Canada:Atlantic | collected 2013-07
TCTACACAGAGTAGATCGTCGGCAGCGTCAGATGTGTATAAGAGACAGCTGCAGGACTGCCAGCCGGTGTTTCTTTTCCTGTTCGCTGGTGTGGTCCGGCAGATCGGCGGCCGGTGTACCGGGTCGTGGGCTGTAAATGAAGCTGAATGAGTGATCATAACCCACATCAATAATCAGGTTCATGGTGTCTTCGAAGTCTTTCTGGGTCTCGCCGGGGAAACCAATGATGAAATCCGATGACATGCTGATATTCGGCCGAATCGCCTTCAGTTTACGGATGATGGATTTGTACTCGAGCACCGTATGGCCTCGCTTCATGGCGGCCAGAATCCGGTCAGAGCCGCTTTGTACGGGCAGGTGCAGATGGCTTACCAGTTCGGGCACCTGACGGTACATCTCGATCAGCGGGGTATTGAACTCGACAGGATGCGAGGTTGTGAACCGGATACGGTCGATGCCCTCAATGGCAGCAATGTATTGCACCAAAGTCGCCATATTGACGATTTCGCCGTCATGGCTGAGGCCGCGGTAGGCATTGACATTCTGCCCCAGCAGGTTGATTTCGCGCACGCCCTGGCCGGCCAGGTGAACGGCTTCGGCAAGCACATCATCCAGCGGGCGACTGACTTCTTCACCACGGGTATAGGGCACCACGCAGAAAGAGCAGTATTTGCTGCAGCCTTCCATGATGGTCAGGAATGCCTCGCAGCCTGAAGCCTTGGGCTCGGGCAACCGGTCAAATTTCTCGATTTCCGGGAAGCTGATGTCGACCACCGGGCCTTTGCCGCCCGAGGCGTTGAGCATCTCGGGCAGTTTGTGCAGGGTCTGCGGGCCGAACACGACATCGACATACGGCGCGCGTTTACCAATGGCCGCGCCTTCCTGGCTGGCGACGCAGCCCCCGACGGCGATCTTGACGCCCGGCCTTGCTTCTTTCAGCGCCCGCCAGCGGCCCAATTGATGAAAGACCTTCTCCTGGGCTTTTTCCCGGATCGAACAGGTATTGAGCAGCAGAATATCAGCCTCTTCCGGCGTATCAACCAGATCGGCCTGCTGGGATTCACGCAGCAGATCCAGCATGCGTGATGAATCATACTCATTCATCTGGCAGCCATGAGTCTTGATATAGACTTTTTTCCGCGGTGCGGTCTGATCAACAGGGTTCATATCTAATCCGAAAAACGTCGAAAAGCCGCGGATTATAGCAGCAAATCGGCCGGGATGCTGTATCTGAAGGGTGGGTTTGAGCTACAATGGCAGGTCATTGATCGCCGCAAGCGCAAACGGTTAACTACCCACACGACGCAAAGACGCAAAAGAGTACCCAGCAGCATGGCCATTCGCCAGGAAATCTACCGCATTACCTTCCTCAACAAAGGCAAAGTCTACGAAGTCTTTGCCCGTCAGGTTTATCAAAGTGAGCTGTATGGCTTCATTGAGGTGGAAGAGTTCCTGTTTGACGAGCGCAGCCAGATGGTCGTCGATCCCAGCGAAGAGAAACTTAAAATGGAGTTTCAGGACGTCAAGCGCAGCTTTATTCCGCTGCAGGCGATCCTGCGCATTGATGAAGTCGAAAAGACCGGCGTGGCAAAAATCTCCAGTGGCGATAATATCATGCCCTTTCCCGTCCCCGGGTTTGGCACCAGAAACCTCAGCGACACCTGAAACGCTCCCGAGAAAGCCATTGCTTCGTTAAGAACAGGCTCAAAAATGCTCATTTACGTCTTGTAAACTGCGCTTTTTGAGCCTGTTCTTGCCTCGCACTGGCTTCCTCGGGAGCGTTTCCGCACATTTCCTGGTTCCTGTTGTTAAGTTTGGGTTCAGGGGGAGTGTTCTATAAACAATACTGAGACATTTGTATTGTGGAGGAACAGCTCATGAGCATGAAGAAGCCCCTGATAATTGCAGCCACGCTGGTCGCGGCGCTTGGTGCAGGCCACGTATTCGCTGATCATGACCGCCGGGTGGTGGTTCGCGAAACGCATTATTCAGCACCTGTGCTGACCTATCATAGCGGCCCTGTGTCCGTGTATGTTGGCCCTTCGCACACCACTAGGGTGATTACGACCTCATATCGTTATGACGCCCATGGCCACCGATATGGCCATAAAGCCTATGGTCGTGCGCCGTACGGCAAAGCCTACGGCTATCATGGGCGCAAATACAAAGACGATTACAGGAAACACGACAGATATGACAACAGGCGCCATTACGGCGGCTTTGAACGTGTCTATCAGGACCGCTTCTATGGAGACCATGCCCCGTCTCGAGGTAGCTGGTCGCGTGATCGCCGGGAAGTGATATATGTCAACAAGGATGCGCGCAAACATTCCAATTATCGCCGTGTTGAGCGCAACAGCGTGGTGATACGGGAGCGCCGCCGATAACATCGCCGGTGCTCCCGATCCGTCCGCAGTGTGGTTTACTGCTCCAGCGTGGCGAGCTCAACGCACAAAACGAACACCTGCATGGCCTCGTCGATTTCACTCAGGCCGGGAAACGATGGGGCCAGTCGGATGTTGGTGTTGGCCGGGTCTTTTTTGTAGGGCCAGGTCGAGCCGGCCGGGGTCAACTTGACGCCGGCGCCTGCACACAGCTTGACGACCTTGTCTGCCAGCCCGGGCTGGGTGTCGAACAGAATGAAGTAGCCGCCAGCAGGGCGGGTCCAGGTCCCCAGCGGCTGATCGTTATGCATCTTGCCCGCCAGGCCGTCTTCCAGGTGTTTGAGCACCAGTTCAAACTTGGGCTGCAGTATATCACGGTGCGCCTGCATCAGCTGGCGCAGGGTCGGCATGTCTTTCAGAAAGCGCATATGACGTAGCTGATTGACTTTGTCCGGACCAATGGTGGCGATGCCCAGCAGATCAACAAAGCCGGCGATATTGGCCTCTGAGCTGGCCATGAAGGAAATACCGGCACCGGCAAAGGTAATTTTGGATGTTGAACCTATCACCACGGCATTGTCCAGTGTGCCATATTGCTCGCTAAGTGCCAGCAGGTTGGCCAGCTCGGGCGGGTTTTCCACCAGATGATGTTCCGCGTAAGCGTTGTCCCAGATGATGCGGAAGTTGGCGCCGGCGATTTTGCCCAGTTGCGCGAACCGCTCTACAACCTCGTCGGAATACACCACGCCATTGGGGTTGGCATATTTGGGCACACACCAGATGCCCTTGATCAACGGGTCGGCACGCAGCAGTGACTCTACCTGGTCCATGTCCGGGCCGTTGTCATCCATGGTGACCGGAATCATCTCGATGCCCAGTGTTTCACAGATGCTGAAATGGCGGTCATAACCCGGCGCCGGGCACAGGAATTTGATTTGTCCACTGCTGCCGGCTTCGTCTCGCCAGGATGTGGCGTTGGCACTGATGCCATGGAAGTAAGCATTGGTGACCACCTGGTACATCAACTGCAAGGAGCTGTTGCCGCCTACCAGTACCTGGGAAGGCCTGGCGCCCAGATATGCTGCCGCGAATGCGCGCGCTTCCGGGATACCCAGCGCGCCGCCATAGTTGCGGGCATCGCTGCCATCGGCGCAGATATAATTGCCTTGCAAAATGCCATCGAGCGCATCACTCAGGGCAAGCTGGGCAGTGGCAGGTTTGCCACGGGTCAGGTCCAGGTTGAGTTTTTTCGCCTGAATTTGTTGATACCGGTCTGACAGATTCTGAAGATGGGCCTGTACGTCGTTGGTGCTCAAGAATAACTCCTTACTGACTCTCGCTGCACAATCAATTGCTCGCGGAGGCTTCTCGCTGAGATAGGGACGGATTGAAGTTTTCGGCTTACAGGGGGTATTTTACAGTATACTCGCGCCAAACTCGATCTACAGGCCATACCCATGCACGATACGCCCTTGCCATCATCCTCACTGACGCATCCCTATGAGCTCCTGGGGCCTGATCAGGTGCTGGACGCGGTGGAAAGCCTGGGACTGGAAACCACGGCGCGTGTGTTTGGGCTCAACAGCTACGAGAATCGGGTCTACCAGATCGGCCTGGCATCAGGCGACTATGTGGTTGCCAAATTCTATCGGCCCGAGCGCTGGAGCAACGAACAGATACTGGAGGAGCACAGTTTTGCCCAGGAACTGGCGGACCTCGATATACCGGTGGTGCCTCCCATGTGCATCAGTCCCGGTGACGGGCTGCCAGAGCAGACCCTGCACAACTTTGCTGTTGGCGAGCAGAATTTCCGCTTTGCGTTGTTCCCTCGGCTGGCGGGCAGGGCGCCAGAGCTCGACAATCCCGACAACCTGCTGGTAATGGGGCGTTTTCTGGGGCGTGTGCATCTGGCCGGAGCCCAGCGCCAGTTTCAGCATCGCGTCACGTTGACCACTGAGCGCTTTGCCATTGCCAGTCGCGAGTTCCTGCTGGGCAATGATTTTATCCCCTCGTCGCTGCTACCCGCCTATGAGAGCCTGAGCCGCGACCTGATTGACAAACTGTTGCCGGTGTTTGCGCAAACACAGAAGTGCCGCACCTTGAGGCTGCACGGCGACTGTCATCCCGGCAATATTCTGTGGCGCGAGGAACGGCCGCATTTTGTGGATTTCGACGACGCCATGAGCGGGCCGGCGATTCAGGACCTGTGGATGATGCTGGCGGGTGACCGCGACCAGCAGCAAGGCCAGCTGCTGGAAATTATCGAAGGGTATGAGGAGTTCTACGACTTTGACGCGCGTGAGCTGGCATTGATCGAACCGCTGCGAACCTTGAGAATTATGCACTACAGCGCGTGGCTGGCCCGACGCTGGCAGGATCCGGCGTTTCCGCACAGCTTTCCGTGGTTTAACACCGAGCGCTATTGGGCAGAGCACGTGCTGGAGCTGCGCGAGCAGATGTCGGCACTGGATGAACCCTTGCTGCGCTTGTTCCCCTGAGCTGCTGTGGGGCCAATTTTATTCGGCGAGCAGCGGCACCAGCGCCTGCTCGAGCAGTTCGGTGTCGCCCTCGCGAAAACCCTTGTGAACCTTGCGTATCACACCGTCACGGTCTATGAGAAAAGATGTGGGCATGCCAACAACGCGGTATTGGTCCATGACATCCGCGGTGGCATCCAGCACGACGGAATAGGCCAGCGGTATTTCCAGGTCCGCCAGAAATTCTGTGGCATCTTCCACAGGGTCGTCAATGGTGATGGCGACCACTTCAAAGCCCTGATCGCGGTATTGTTCGTACAGGCCGTTAATCTGCGGCAGAGAGCGCAGGCATGGCAGACACCAGGACGCCCAGAAATCAACGTAAACGACCTTGCCCTGCAGTTCGCTGAGTTGCACCGTGCTGTCAGAGGCGCGCACGCCGGGCAGGGTAAAGTCCGGTGCCGGCTGGCCTACTTCAACCGCAGCAACCGGTAGGCAGATCAGCATGGTCAGTGCCATTACACTGCCCACCAGCAGGGATCGGCAGGGCGAGCGGGTTGTGACTGTCACGCTGTCACCTGCGGTATCTCGGAGAAGCTTTGCACCAGCTCACGCCAACGCTGGCGCCGTATCTTCAATTGATAGCGCACTTCCCGATAGCTGTCACGCAGGGCATTTTTTTCCCATTTCTCGTGAAGCTGATCATGGATCTGCATGGACTTCGCGGCGTACCACTGCTGCCGGTGCTGGGCCCACAGGTCAAGCGTGTGTTTCAGTTGTTCGTATTCCTCTTCCAGGCGGGCACGTAACGTGTCTGCGTTTTTCAGTCGGTCACAGCGCTCAGTCGCCTTGCGATACTGCATTTCAAGACGCGCGGTCTCGATGCTCAGCGGAGAGACGCGTTTCAGGTCGCTGGTCAGACCGACCCATTCGCAACTGCGGATCAGCCATTTGGTGGGATCGTAGTGCCACCAGCGGATGCCGTTACGGTAGTCCCACTGAAAAGTGTGATGGTAGTTGTGGTAGCCCTCACCGTAAGTCAGCAGTGCGATCACAGGGTTGTCACGGGCAGAGCTTTTTTCACTGAATGTCTGTTTGCCCCACATGTGGGCCAGCGAATTGATCAGGTAGGTCACGTGTTGGCTTAACACCAGCCTTAGCAGGCCGCCGAGCAGAATGCCGGCGATAATGTTGCCGCCCAGATAACCCAGGAATGCGGGGACTGCGATGTTCATGAACAGAACCAGCGCCAGGTAATGTTTATGTTGCCACTGCAGAATGGGGTCTTTTTGCAGGTCCTTGATGTTGGAGAAATCCTGCGAGCTGCTCGGATAATGGCGCAGTATCCAGCCGATATGGGAAAACCAGAAACCCCGGCCGGCAGAGTAGGGATCCTTGTCATTGTTATCAACGAAGGCATGATGGCGTCGATGGTCGGAAGCCCAGTTAAAAACGTCATTCTGCAGCGCACAGGCGCCGCCAAGTGCGAACAGGAAACGCAGCACCGGATGAGCCTTGTAGGCCTTGTGCGACCACAGCCGATGGTAGCCGGCGGTAATGGAAATGCCGCAAAAACCCATCATCAGGATGAAAACCATCCAGTCATAGGCGCTGTACCCGTAGGTAAAGCCATACCATGGAACCAGGGTGAGCGCGAACAACGGCGTCAGCGTAAACAGGATCATATTGGTCCAGTTTATGGGCGCACGATCCCAGTCAGCAGAGTTTGATGCCGCTGGCGGGGTTGGTGATGAATATTGATCGGTCAAGACGTATAGCCTCCTGATTTTACTGAAATCGCTGATGAGTGAGCGGGGTTGCAACCGGACGGGACACCGATAACGCCGCATGTCACAGTGAATAAGACAGTTTGTTGCCCTTGATTATTACATGACTGGCCAAATAATAAAAAGTGCCTGCCAGTAACCTGGCCCCGCGGCTGTGCGAAACCGGTTGGATGGCAGCATGGCTCGCGTTATCATGATAACCCACTGTGCGAGGCAGCGGTGTCAACCGTTATTGAAGGGGGTGGATTATGTCTACAGAAGCAAAGCTGGTCGATCTGCAAACCCGATTCGCCTTTCAGGAGGACAGTATTCAGGCGCTCAACGATGTAGTGACGCGGCAGCAGCAGCAGATAGAAACCCTGACTCGCGAACTGGCCGTGCATCGCGAAAAACTTGCCGAGCTGATGGAAGCGCAGTCGGAGCGGATGGCACAGGGAAGCGCCGACGATGACAGGCCGCCGCACTACTGATTGGCAGTCCCGGGTGAGCACAGGTTCGCCGCCGCAGGCACTTTTACTGCCGTTCAGCCCTGAACGGCGGACACGTCGTCAGCCTGCAGACCTTTGTCACCCTGACTGACACTGAACTCCACGCGCTGGCCGTCCTTCAGTACCCGGTGCCCTTCGCCGCGAATCGAGCGGAAATGCACGAACACGTCATCACCGCTATCGCGGGTGATAAAGCCGAAACCTTTGCTGGCGTTGAACCATTTGACATTACCCAGTTCGCGCGCGGCATCGCCGGCACTGCTATTGCCGCGCTGGCTGCCTTTGTTGGCGGCACGCCGACGTGGCGAGGATTTGCGTTTTTGGGCCGGCTGGGTTCCCAATTGGGCCAGGGCTGCGGCGGCCAGGCAGGACAGGAAAATAATGCCAATGAAAAAAGCCGGGTTGTTGGTCAGGGGGTTCAGGAAAAAAACAACGGGAATATTGATCAGAGTAATCAGAATGGCGGTAACAAGGGTTTTGCGGAACATGTGTTGTCTCTTGCTGTTGCGTAGGCCGGAACGGAAGGGCCGGGTGAATTTTAATTTTTGTTATGTAAAGCAGCCCGGATTGTACCTGTATCTCCCGCTAAATCAATAGTCTATGTCCCATTGATTGCCTGCTTGTGGCGCATTACGCAACTCCCGGGACGAATTGTCATGCCGTTAAGTCTGGATTCAGCTGTTGCGCCTTACTCTGATACCGACCCATAACAATAGCGAGGTGTGATATGAACAAGTCCCTAACCAGGACGTTTAAGTCCGTCAGTGTGCTGAGCCTGAGTCTCGGCGCTTTGTGGTTGTCGTCATCGGCCGCGGCGCAGACACAGTATGTCTATGCTGACGTGCTGGAGTCGCGGCCAATATATCAGTCCGTCACCGTGTCTGCACCCCGGGAAGAGTGCTGGCAGGAACAGGTAAGGGTAAAGGACCGGCATCGGTCCGACAGTCGCACGCCGGCGCTGATCAGCGCCATTGTCGGCGGCGCGATCGGCAATGCCGTGGGCAACAACAGCTCCAGTCGCAAAGTCGGCACAGTGGTCGGGGCCGTGTTGGGGCACTCTGTCGGGCGTGATATAGTGGCTGCCAACAGTCGTCATGAGCCCGCCCGTTATCAAACCGTGCAGCATTGCGAAGTTGTCGATGAGTACTACGACGAAGAGCGCCTGATGGGTTATCAGGTCAGATACCGTTACAATGGTGAAGACTTTTCGGTACGCATGGATGACGATCCGGGTGAACGTATCCGCTTGCGTGTGCAGGTTGAACCGGTGCGTTGAAAACCCCGAGGGTGGGTTGGCTGCCGGGCTCTCGGCGCCGGGATTACGGTCAATACCAGTCATTTTCAGTGGGGTCATATGAAACAGCCAGTTCGCAAACAGCAGTATCAACTCGGCCGTTGGCGTAGTCTGCAGTGGGGTGCTTCGGCTCTGTTGATGGCTGTACTGCTGATCGGTACGCCCATGCTGGCTGTGGCACAACCGCAGGGTCAGACCGGGCAGGACGCAGAACAGGTCGGCCCGGTCAATCAGGAGCAGGCGCTGGAACGGGTTCGCGCCAATTTCCCGGGTACAGTTATCAGTATCAACGAAGTGCGACAAAACGGGCGCCTGCGTTATCGGGTCCGGCTTGATAACGAAGGTAATATCTACACAGTATTTGTAGATCAGGCCACAGGTGAGCTGAGCAGGGAGTAGAGCATGCGGTTGTTGGTCGTTGAAGATGAAAGCCTGCTGCGGCAGCAACTGAAAATCGGGCTGGAGCAAGCCGGTTACGTCGTTGATGACGCTGCTGACGGTGTCACCGGTCTGTATCAGGCGACCGAGTATGACTATGACGCAGCCATCATCGATTTGGGGCTGCCGCAACTGGATGGTATCAGTGTCATTACCAGGCTGCGCGCAGCCGGCAAACGCTACCCAGTGTTGGTTCTGACAGCGCGTGGCGACTGGCAGGACAAAGTGGCGGGCCTGGACGCCGGCGCCGATGATTATGTGGTCAAGCCATTCCGTCTTGAGGAAATTCAGGCGCGGTTGAATGCACTATTGCGCCGGGCAGCCGGCTTTGCCAGCCCGGCCATTGTCAGTGGACCGGTGCAACTGGACACGTCTGCCAAACGCGTCAGTGTTAATGGTGTGGGCGTCGAGCTCACCGCCTACGAGTACAAAACACTGGAATACCTGATGCTGCATCCGGACCAGGTGATTTCCAAGGCCGAGTTGACCGAACACCTTTATGCGCAGGACTATGACCGGGACAGCAATGTTCTGGAGGTTTTTGTGCGACGTCTGCGACAAAAGCTGGATCCTGAACAGACGCTGTCGCCCATTGAAACCGTGCGCGGCCAGGGTTATCGCATGCGGGTAATGGACTGACGTGGCGCCCCCCCGAATAACTGGGTACTCGCTGCAGAACCGGTTGCTGTTCGGGGTCAGTGTCCTGTTGGCGGTATTTCTGGGGCTGACTGGCGTTGTACTCGATCGGGCATTCCGAAACAGCCTTGAGGCCGGCATGGCGGAGCAGCTGCAGGTACAGATCTATGTGCTGCTGGCGGCTGTCGATGAGGCTGGTGGGGATTTCTATTTCAGCGAAAACCTGCGTGAGCCGCGCTTCTCTCAGTTGAATTCAAATCTGTACGGCTTTATCAGTAGCGCCAGCGAAGGTGAATTGCTGCGCACGGCGTCGGCGCTGGATGTTGATTTCGAGACACTGGGTCTGGAGCATGATCTGGCCATCGGTGAAACCCGCTTTGGCCGTTTACAGCCGGTAACAGGTACAGAGTTTTTTGTATCCAGTTACGCGGTCACCTGGGAGAACCTCCGCTCGCCGATTCTGTTCTCAGTGCTGGAAACGACTGATACTTTTGCGGCGGAAGCTGCCGGTTTCAGAAACAGCCTGTGGTCCTGGTTGGGTGGTCTGGCGGCTCTGTTGCTGGTGTTGCAATTACTGTTGCTGCGCTGGGGCCTGGCACCGTTGCGCAGGTTGGCAAGAGATCTGCAGCAGATTGAAGCCGGACAAAGTGAGGCACTTGATACCTCCTACCCCAGGGAGCTGAGTGCTGTCACACAAAACCTCAATCTGCTGATTCAGTCCGAACGCAAGCAGCAGGCGCGTTACCGCACGACACTGGCTGATCTGGCGCACAGCCTCAAGACGCCACTGGCGGTGCTGCAGGGTGAGCTCGGCAGCGCTGGCAACGACTCCCGGCAGAGCTCGCTCATGCAAGAGCAGCTTGATCGCATGAATCAGATCGTTACCTATCAGCTGCAGCGTGCCGTCAGTGCGGGCAATGGCAATACGCTGGCCCGACAGGTTAAGGTCGCTGACGTTGTGGCCAGGGTCGGTCGCGCCCTGGAAAAAGTTTATGTTGCCGATGCGGTGAAAATCACCATGAATATCGATCCTGCGCTCTATTTCCTGGGCGACGAGCGGGATCTTCTGGAGATGCTGGGCAATCTGCTGGACAACGCCTGTAAGTATGGCAATGGCAAGGTCTCGGTGACGGCTGAGCTTGTGTCAGCCGCACCGCCGCGTATGCGCCTGCAGGTCGACGACAACGGCCCGGGCATTACCGTTGCCGATCGGGAACGTGTGCTGCAGCGCGGTGTGCGACTTGACACGCTGGCACAAGGGCAGGGCATCGGTCTGGCCGTTGTCGTGGACATCGCTGCCAGCTATGGCGCCAGTGTCCGTATTGACAGCAGTCATATGGGCGGTGCGGCCATTATCCTGCTGTTTGACAATATCAGGGTGGCTGACTGATCAGTTGTCAGTGCGGATATCACTATTTCCGGACATCAGAACAGGATGGCGGCGACACAGGACACCAGCGTCATGGCAAACAGGAACCATTTGATGGTGCTCTGCTGCACACTGATGGCAAACCGCACGCTGAGAAAACTGCCCAGCATGGTGCCCAATGCCAGAATCAGACCAGGCACCCAGGCCACCTGGTCAAACCAGATGAAAATAAGCAAAGACAGAGCGGTAAATGCCAGTGTGCAGACCATCTTCAACGCATTGGCGCGCACCAGGTCGTAACGCAGGCCACCGGCGAGCGCCGCGAGTAAAATGAAACCCACCCCTGCCTGTACAAACCCGCCGTAAACGCCGGCTACAAAAAGCCCCCACCAGGCTACGCGGCTGTCCCTGACAGATTTAACCGGTGTGCCGGGTGGCGGTGCGATAAAACCCGGGCGCAGCAAAATGATCGCTGACATGGTCAGCACGGTGCCGAGCAGCAGGGGCTTCAGTGCCACATTGGGCATCAGCGCGGCCGTCAGTGCACCGATGACGCCACCGATCATGCTTGGCACCAGAATGGACCAGATGGAGGGTGTATCCAGCTTGCCGTAGTGATGAAAGCCTTTGACCGCCACCACACCTTGCAGAATGACGCCGACCCGGTTTGTACCATTGGCAACATCGGGCGGCAGACCCAGCACCATCAGCATGGGCAGCGTCAGGTTTGAACCGCCACCCGCCAGGGTGTTTATCCAGCCCGCGATGAGGCCCAAAAACGCCAGCAGGGCAAGTAAAAACGGATCATATTCCATGGTGGGTCCGCATGACGCCTGGGCGCCGAAGGAGTGGAGCGCGGATTATAGGGAAAAACCTGTTGAATGCAAAAGCGGTGTTGGTTGTGCGAGCGGTGTGTCAGACGACTATACTCAAAAAAGAGCGTTCCGGAATCAGGAAAAGCGGTCAGCTGTCAGTGGTCAGTAGGTTAGCGGTCAGTGCTCAGTGGTTAGCGGTTAGCAGTAAAGAGACAGGTCATGAAAATTCATGCAGCACGCAGAGCAGGCTTCGCCCGGGGCATCGCCCTGCTGGAAGTGCTGATATGCAGTTTTATTCTGGCAACAGGTATTGTGGCGGTGTTGAATATGCAGACACTGGCTGTCGGTGTGACACTGAACAGCGGCCATCTGTTACAGGCAGAATGGTTGCTGAACGATATACTTGAGCGCATCAAGGCCAATCCGTCAGGGTACCAGGTGGCTCTGGCAACGGGAGCAGATGGTCACGTCCACGATTACTGCGAGACGTTGACGGCTTGTTCAGCTGCGGAGCTCGCGGAGCATGATCTGGCGCGCTGGCAGCAACGGCTGGCGGAACGGCTGCCCGGTGGATACGGCACGATCGAGCCTGTGGCATTGCCCGCTTTCCCCCCGGCTGCCCGACCTTACCGGGTGCGAGTGCACTGGCAGGGCAGCATTCATGGCCACGGCCCCGCTTCATCGCCGGTCAGCAGCGGCATTGTGGTGCTGTGATGAAATTACATTTATCTGCCAGTCAGGGCATGACGCTGATGGAGCTGCTGATCGCCTTGGCGCTGGGCGCCGGTCTCAGCGCCGTCCTGATGCAACTCTTCACCACCGGCATGCGCCTGCAGGCGATGCAGAATGCTGAACAGGACCTGCAACAGCGCGCGGCCTACGCGCAGTTTTTGTTGCGTGCCGCCATCCGCGAATCAGCGTCACCCTGCGCCGCAGATGACTCCGGGCCCTGGGTTGCCGGATATCCGGCTTTGACTGTGTTGGCGCCGCAAGAAGCGACAGTGAACGCCGTAGTCGGCAGTGCTGTAATGCGGGTTCGTACCGGCGATTGTGAAGCTCCAGTAGACTTTTACTATTTAAGCCGCGGGGCTGGGGATATGGATAGCCCCATCGGTCTGTACCGGCGTCGACAAAACAGTGATGAATCCTATGCTCAGTCAGAGGAGTTGATAGAGGGGGTGACGTCAATGACTGCGTCGATGGGTATCGAACTGCCAGCATCGCCGTCAACACAGGCCGTCATGGCCCGGGTCGCTTACGTGGATGCAGATCAGGTTGACGACTGGTCACGGGTGTTCAGTATCAGCCTGGCGTTGTCTGTGCGGCAGGTATCTGCTACCGGGGACCTGACCCATGATGAACTGACTTTGGTCTTCAACACCGCGCTGCGTCAGCATGATCCGCATACCCCCGGGCAGGTGGCTGAATGAAGGCCAGAGACTCGCGCTGCCATGCCTCGGCCCAGTTGTCGCCATCCCGGCAACGTGGTTCAGCACTGTTGCTGGCGCTGATTTTCATGGCCGTGCTGGCGAGGATGGCGCTGTCAGCGGTTGATGCAGCGTTGCTGGGCTCGTCACTGGCGTTCAACTATCGAAACCATGACCGGCTCTTTCACGGTGCAGAGGCGCTGCTGGTGGCGGTGGACGCATCTTTGCTGGCGGATATAAAGTCTCGAGGTTTGCAGGTGACACTGGACACCCTGCCGACAGGACTGACCGAGGTAGAGATGCCGCTTTGGGTCCGGGAGGAGGCAGGAGTGGAGGTGCTGCATTACCAGGTCTATCCGGGTGATACCACGTTTGACGCACTGTCTCCGATGTCTTCCGCATCAACCCTCTGCGGGCTGCTGTATCAGCTTGACGTGCAGGCGGACGGCGTCCGGCCAGGTACACATATCAGGCTCAATCTGCGGCGGGGCGCCTGCTGTGCGAATTCGCAGGCCTGCGAGGCCGGTGACTTCGTTTCGCTCAGTCGCGACTGGCGTCGGCTGGAGTGACCACGTCAATCTTGGATGGCCGGTCATGAACAGGCAAGTGGTCGTCCCTGGCTGTCTTCGCGCAGGCCATCACCGTCATTGTCGCGGGCGAAGCGGAAGCGGCCGCTCCCATTGAGCACAAGCTGATGGGCCGGTTCCGAGTTGTTGCTCTGGGGGCACCAGGTCAGGTTGCCATTCTGTCCTGTCAATCCGCCAAATTGATCGATCAGCAGGTATTGCCGGTTGCCAAAAGCGCGCCAGCTCAATTCTCCCTGCAGGTCGCGCCAGCGCAAAACCGACAGTAGCATTTCGTCATTACTTCGCTGTCGATTTTCATCAGTATCGATAAACAGCATGGCGCCAGTTTGCCAGTTACGGATACACCTGTTCTGGTCGTCGACCGGGCACAGGGTGACAGGACGACCAAGACGAATGGCAGTGCTGCGAGCAGTTGCTACCAGATCCATGAACTGGCGGAGCACCCGGGACGCTTCCTCCCGCTCCAGCAGCGTAAAGACAGGCAAGGCAAGCGTGGTCAGTATTGCTATAATCGTGAGTGCAGCGAAAAGTTCCAGCAAACTGGTGCCAAGCTGGTGAAGTGGGCCGGATATATTGGGCATTGCGGACCTCCATGAACAAAGTGTAGTCGCTGCTTCGGGTCCGGTGCCGAATATTTTGGTGCTGATTTTTACCGGCAGGCTTCGAGGTAGGAAGGGATTGAGTGATTTTCTGATTTGCGGTGGTGGCGTCTCCGGCATGCTGGTGGCGCGCGGTCTCAGCCGACGGGGTGCACGCGTCCGCGTTGTTGAACGTGGCGTTTGTGGTCGCGAAGCCTCCTGGGCCGGCGGTGGCATTGTTTCGCCGCTGTACCCATGGCGGTACTCGGAGCCGGTGACAGCGCTGGCGAACCGGGCACAGGATGCTTACCCTGAGCTGGCACAGGCGCTGGCCGATGAGACCGGCATTGATCCGGAGCTGACCGAATGTGGGCTGTTAATGCTTGATGCCGATGATCACGCCCAGGCCCTGAGCTGGGCGCAGCGCCACGGTCGTCCGATGCAGGCCTGGCAGTCAACCCAGATTTATGCGCGGGAGCCCGGCCTGGCAGCTGGCACTGAGTGTGCGCTGTACATGCCATCGGTCGCCAATATCCGCAATCCGCGCCTGGTCCGCGCGCTGGCGGCCAGCTTGCAGGCCCATCCCGCTGTCGAGGTAAATGAGCAGACCGAGGTCCTGGGTTTTGAAACGGACGGAGACCGGATGACCGCAGTCCGGCTGCTTCAGCAGGGGCGGGAGCGCCGTTTGCAGGCCGACACGTTTGTGCTGACGGCTGGCGCATGGACCGGTCAGCTGCTGGATATGTTGGGGTTGAGTTTGCCGGTGACGCCGGTCAAAGGTCAAATGCTTCTGTACAAGGCCGATAAACCTTTGCTGAGCGGGGTAGTGCTGAGCAAAGGACGATACCTGATTCCCCGGCGTGATCATCATATTCTGGTCGGTAGTACACTGGAATATGCGGCATTCGACAAATCGATTACCGGCCAGGCCTGCGACAGTCTGCGTGCCTCGGCAGAGCAGATGTTGCCAGCGTTGTCGGCGTTGCCGGTGCTGCGTCAATGGGCCGGTCTGCGTCCAGGGGCGCCGGACGGCGTGCCGTTTATCGGGAAAATACCCGGCTTCAGCAATGTGTATGTCAATGCTGGTCACTACCGCAACGGCCTGGTGTTGGCGCCGGCCTCGGCGGACCTGCTGGTCGCTTTATTGACCAACACGAGAACTGCACTGGATCCTGCACCGTATGATCCGGCACGGCGTGGTATTGCGCCGGTGCCACCTCACTCATAAGGGAGCGGCACTGCCCAGACAGGCCGTGGTACGCGTATACCCTGGAGAGTGTCCATTTGGCGTTTTACTTCTGCTGCCTGTTTGACGACAATACCGCAGCTTTTCTCCGCAGCTCAGCAAGACCCGGATAATAGAGGATCGTATGGCGAGCCAGTTGACTATCGTAATGGCGCAATTGAATCTGCTGGTGGGAGACATTCCCGGCAATACCCAGGCAATACTGCGTGCAGCGCGCGACGCCGTTGGTGTTCACAACGCTGATGTTGTGGTCTACCCCGAGCTGAGCCTGACCGCTTACCCTGCTGAAGACCTGTTACTGCGACCCAGCCTGGCGCCGAGAATCGACAAGGCCTTGCAGCAGCTGTGCGACGCCGACATAGATGCACATCTGATTGTGGGTTACCCGTTAACGGAGAACGGGCAGTTGTTCAATGCGCTGTCAGTGATCCATGGCGGCAGGATCACGGCGACCTATCGCAAGCAGAGCCTGCCCAACTATCAAGTGTTTGATGAACGTCGCTATTTCCAGGCTGGCACCGCTCCGTGCATCATTGACATCAAGGGTCTGTCGGTGGCCCTGACAATCTGTGAAGATCTGTGGGACCCCTTGCCAATCCGACAGGCATCGCAAGCTGGTGTCGGGCTATTGATCAATATCAATGCTTCGCCGTTTCACGCCGACAAGCTGGAGCAGCGCCAGCGGTTGCTGGCGCGGCGTGGCTTGGAGTCCGGGACGCCGATCATGTATGTTAATCAGATAGGTGGGCAGGATGAGCTGGTTTTTGATGGTAACTCCATGGTCTCGGACGCTCTCGGTAACGTGACCGTCGTCGGGCCTGCGTTTGCCGAAGCCCTGGTGTCGGTGGATTTTCGTATTGAAAATGCACTGGCCTGGCCGGTGCTGCCCGACGACAGTCGCACTATCAGCCCTGACTCGCTGCCGGCGCGGCCAGCAGACAGCGATCTTGAACAGCGCTGTTATCAGGCCATGATGCTGGGCCTGCGCGACTATGTGCAGAAGAACCACTTCAAGTCCGTTATCCTCGGGCTGTCCGGTGGTATCGACTCAGCACTGACGCTGGCCATCGCTGTTGATGCGCTGGGCGCAGAGCAAGTGACCGCGATCATGATGCCTTTTACCTACACATCTGACTTGAGTGTCCGACTTGCTGCAGTGCAGGCAGAGCGCCTGGGCGTGAGCTACGATGTCATTCCCATTACCGACTGTTATCAGGCATTTGCCGGTGCCCTGGCCGGACAATTTGCCGGATTGCCCATGGACCTGACCGAGCAGAATATTCAGGCCCGCTGCCGTGGTGTCATGCTCATGGCGATCTCCAACAAGAAAGGTGCATTGGTGCTGACCACAGGCAACAAAAGCGAAATCGCGGTCGGGTACTCCACATTGTATGGTGATATGGCCGGTGGTTTTAATGCGTTAAAGGATGTCAGCAAAACGCTGGTGTATCGCCTGGCGGGCTACCGGAATGCCATCGCTGCTGCCAAAGGCGAGGCTGACGTTATTCCGGCAGGTGTTATCGAGCGGGCTCCCTCTGCTGAGTTGGCGCCCGGGCAGCAGGATGACGACAATCTGCCTCCGTATGACCGACTGGATCAGATTCTGGCGCTTTATATTGAAGCAGACCTGGGCGCCGAGGCAATTATCGCCAACGGGTTCGACGCTGACGAGGTGCATCGGGTCATTCGTCTGGTAGATATTAATGAATACAAGCGTCGGCAAGCGCCCATCGGTGTGCGGCTGACAGAGAGAGCCTTTGGCCGGGACCGACGTTATCCGATCACGCAGGGCTGGGCCGCAGGCGAATGAGGGCTTGACTATGACAAGAGAAGTGATAACTGGCACGCTGACTGAGGCTCGTAAGTACCTTGAGAGATTTCAGTCCGACGACCAAAATGTCAGTGCAATTGCAGACGCGGCCGCGGTGTTGATCGCAACCCTGCGTAGCGGTGCCGCAATTTACAGTTGTGGTAACGGTGGTTCGATGAGTGACGCCATGCATTTTGCCGAAGAGCTGACCGGCCGCTACCGGGACAATCGTCTGGGACTGTCGGCTACGGCGATCAGCGACCCGGGCCATATCAGCTGTGTCGCCAATGACTTTGGTTATGAGCATATTTTTTCCCGGTATTTGCAGGCGCGCGCCAGGCCCGGCGATTGCCTGTTTGCCATCAGCACCAGCGGCACCAGTAAAAACGTGATCAAGGCCGCCGAATATGCTCGCGACAACGGCATGCAGGTTGTCAGTCTGACCGGGGCGGGCGGATCGACGTTGGGCCATCTGGCTACGGTTGATATCAGTGCCGGTGCCAGTCGTTATGCCGACCGCGTGCAGGAAGTGCACATCAAGGTGATACACATTCTGATCGAGTTAATTGAGCGGGAATTTTTTCCGGAGAATTATTCGGCCTGAGCGGAGGCCGGGGCCGATGGCGCCAGGGCGTTGCTGACGCCCTGGCGATCGACGTCAGATTGGGTTGGGAGAGCCCGGTGGCGGTTCGCTCGGCAGTGGTGCCGTGGTCGCATCACGACCGAATCGTCCCAGCGTCAGGATATTCAACAGGGAACGGCTGCGTTCCGGGGCCGCATTATCAGGTGCAATTGAGCGGTTCGGCCGGCTGGTCGGTGCCAGTGGCGTATTGTCCTCGTTGCTGCCCAGCAGGCCGAAGCTGACGGTATACAGTAACGACGGGTTGGTCACGTGGTTGCGCACAATGAAATTGCCATTGCTGTCGAGAGTTTCGTGATCGGCGTAGTTGGTGCGCAGCAGTGCCAGGGAGGTGTCCGCCAGGTCATTGAGGCCCAGGCGCAGATAACACTCCACCATGATGGCCACCGCGTCAGCTACCACCGGGCTGCCCTGGAAGTTTTCCACCACATAACGACCACGATTCAGCGCAGCAATGTAGGCACGACGCTCCAGATAGTAGTTGGCGACATGAATCTCGTATTGTGCAAGATTATTACGCAGAAAGACCATGCGGGCACGGGCATCCGCGGTGTAATCGCTGTCCGGGTACAGCGTCATCAACAGGGAAAATTCGTTGAAGGCGTCACGGGCGCGGCTGATGTCCCGTTTGGCGGGATCTGTCGGCAGGAAGCGGCTCATGAACCCGGTATTCTCGGAAAATGTTGCCACGCCTTTCATGTAGTAGGCATAGTCGATACTCTCATGGTCAGGGTGCAGCCGGATAAAACGATCAGCTGCGGCGCGTGCACCTTCCAGATTCGAGGCCCGGTAATGGGCGTAAATCAGCTCCAGTTGGGCCTGGGCAGCATACTGACCGAAAGGGAACCGGGACTCCAGAGCCTGATAGGTTCGCACCGCGCCGGAAAAATTGGAGGCATTCAACTGCTGATTGGCAGTCCGGTAGAATTGCTCTTCCGTAGACATCGACGCAAACTCATCGCGGTCTCTGCCCAATGAAGAACAGGACACGACCGTGATCAACAACGCAATTGTTAGCAGTACTCGCACGCTCAAAACACCTCTTGACTGGCAAAACAGACTATAATGCCTGTCGTTAATCGCTTATTTAACCACACCAACCGGTCGATACCCAACTATGTCAGCACGAATTTCCTTATCCGCCGTTGTGCCCGATAACCTTGATGGCGCCAGATTAGACCAGGCAGCGGCCAGTTTGTTCGCAGATTATTCGCGCGGACGTTTACAGCAATGGATAAAGGACGGTTTTCTGCTGGTAAACACCGGCCACAAGCGTGCCAAGGACCGGCTTAGTGCCGGCGACCGGCTGGATCTGCAGGCCGAGCTTGATGAGGCACCGGACAATGGCTGGCAGGCAGAAGCGCTGGCGCTGGATATTGTCTATGAGGACGACACCGTGCTGGTGCTGAACAAGCCGGCCGGCACGGTTGTGCACCCGGCGGCCGGCAATCGAAGTGGCACCCTGATGAATGGCCTGCTGCATCACTGCCCGGCTTTGCAGCACGTGCCGCGCGCTGGTATTGTGCATCGTCTGGACAAAGATACCACCGGCCTTATGGTGGTCGCGAAAACCCTGCCGGCACACCACAAACTGGTACGTCAGCTGCAGAAACGCACCGTTACCCGACAGTATGAAGCCGTCGTGCAGGGTGTATTGACCGCCGGTGGCACGGTTGATGAGCCACTGGGGCGGCACCCGGTACAGCGTAAAAAGCGGGCAGTGGTGCAAAGTGGCAAGCCATCGGTCACGCATTATCGGGTCATCAAGCGCTTTCGCGCCCATACCCATGTGCAACTGAAACTGGAGACCGGTCGCACCCACCAGATCCGTGTGCACATGAGCCATATCAGGCATCCGTTGATCGGTGATCCGGTCTACGGCGGGCGTCTGCATATTCCGGCCGGTTGCAGCCCGGAACTGGCTGATTATCTGCGTCAGTTCAAACGCCAGGCATTGCATGCCGCCAGACTCGGATTTGTGCACCCCGAAAGCGGTGAGGAAGTGAGCTGGGAAGTGCCTGTACCTGAAGATATGCAATTATTGCTGGACACCCTCAAGCGGGACGCAGACTGATGTCGACCAGGGTACCGTCCGGGGGGTCAGTTACGCCATTGCGCTCACTGACGCCTGACTGGCCGGCACCTGCCAGCATAGGTGCACTGGTAACCACCCGATTGGGCGGCTGCAGCCCGAAACCCTATGACAGTCTGAACCTGGGCACGCATGTGGGCGACAGGATGGCATTGGTGACCAATAACCGACGCCTGTTGCGCCGTACTCTGCCGGATCTGCGGCGGCTGCAGTGGTTAAACCAGGTTCATGGCACACGAGCGATTGCCGTTGCCGCTGGCGACAAACCCTTGCGTCGACGGCAGGCGGACGCCGGCTACGTAGTGCAGCCGGGCGACGGTGTGGCTGTGCTGACAGCTGATTGTCTGCCGGTGCTGTTCTGTTCGTACGACGGTCGCGTTGCTGCGGCAGCTCATGCAGGCTGGCGAGGGTTGCTGGACGGCGTGCTGGAGAATACGGTCCGTGCCACCGGCCGCAAGGGACCCGGGCTGATGGCATGGCTGGGCCCAGCCATTGGGCCATGCTGTTTTGAGGTTGGCGAAGAAGTGCGTGCTGCGTTTCTGTCAGCAGCGGAACGTGGTGCCGGGTCATCGGTGGCGACTGCAGACGCATTTGTGACCCGGGCCCGCAGTCCCGGCAAGAGCCTGATGGATATCTATGCGGTAGCCAGGGTCCGGCTCAATGCCATCGGGGTCGAGGCCATTTACGGTGGCGCGCACTGCACCGTCTGCGATGGCTCCCATTTCTATTCATACCGGCGCGACGGCGTAACCGGGCGCATGGCCAGTATCGTCTACCTCAAGACTTGATCTATCGCAAGACCTGATGAAACAGATGCTGCAATTGGCTGCCAGTTCCTGTTACACGCTTGAATTTTGCCGGCAACACCTCAATCTATATAACATGACTGATGACTGCCGAACGGCTGTGCCGCGCGGAAACTGATTCGCTGAGGTGAATGATGAGAATGGATCAACTGACAAGCAAGCTTCAGGCCGCGCTGGCAGATGCGCAATCGCTGGCACTGGGCAACGACAACAATTTTATCGAGCCGGTACATTTAATGATCAGCCTGCTCGATCAGAAAGGCGGCTCGGTGCGGCCATTGCTGTCACAAACAGGGTTCGACCTGACGGCCCTGCGCAAAGGGCTGAACGACATCCTGCAGCGTCTGCCCAAGGTAGAGGGCAACGGCGCCGATGTCGCGATGTCCAATGAGTTGGGGCGACTTCTGAATCAGGCTGACAAGACCTCGCAGAAAAACGGGGATAAGTTTATCTCCAGCGAGGCTGTCATCCTGGCGGCACTCTCTGACAAGGGTGAACTGGGCCGCTTGCTGGGCAGCTTCGGTATATCCGAAAAAGCCCTGGAGACCGCAATCAATAATTTGCGTGGCGGTGAGAAAGTCACCGATGCGGATGCCGAAGAATCCTGGCAGGCGCTGTCCAAATACTGTATCGATCTGACCGAGCGCGCCGGGAAAGGCGGTCTTGATCCGGTGATCGGCCGCGACAGTGAGATTCGGCGCACTATCCAGGTATTACAGCGGCGCACCAAAAACAATCCGGTACTGATAGGTGAGCCGGGTGTCGGTAAAACCGCCATCATCGAAGGCCTTGCCCAGCGCATTGTCAATGGCGAAGTCCCCGAGGGTCTGAAGGACAAAAAAATCCTGGCGCTGGATATGGGCGCGCTAATTGCCGGCGCCAAGTTTCGGGGTGAATTCGAAGAGCGCCTGAAAGGCGTATTAAAAGAGCTGTCCAAGCAGGAAGGTTCAGTCATCCTGTTTATCGATGAAATTCATACCATGGTTGGCGCGGGCAAGGCAGAAGGGTCCATGGATGCCGGCAATATGCTGAAACCGGCGTTGGCGCGCGGTGAGCTGCATTGCGTCGGTGCCACCACCCTGGACGAGTATCGCAAATACATCGAAAAAGACGCCGCGCTGGAGCGCCGGTTTCAGAAAGTGCTGGTCGACGAGCCAAGCGAAGAAGACACCATTGCCATCCTTCGCGGCCTGAAAGAGCGCTACGAAGTTCATCATGGCGTACAGATCGCTGATGCAGCGATCATTGCGGCAGCGCGATTGTCGCAGCGCTATATTCCTGACCGCCAGTTGCCCGACAAAGCCATCGACCTGATTGATGAAGCTGCCAGTATGATTCGCATGGAGATTGACTCCAAGCCCGAAGAGATGGACAAGCTCGAACGGCGCCTGATCCAGTTGAAAATCGAGCGGGAAGCACTGAAAAAAGAGGAAGACGACGCCTCCCGCAAGCGACTGGAGAAACTGGCCGAGGACATCCAGCGTGTGGAGAAGGAGTTTGCCGACCTGGATGAGATCTGGAAGGCGGAAAAGGCTTCGGTACACGGCACGCAATCGATCAAGAGCAATCTGGAAAAAGCCCGGGCTGATCTTGAGTCGGCACGCCGTGCCGGCGATCTGGCGCGGATGTCGGAACTGCAGTACGGCGTTATTCCGAATCTGGAAAAAACCCTCGACATGTCCACCCAGGCGGAAATGATGGACATGCAGTTGCTTCGCAGCCGGGTGACAGAGGAAGAAATAGCCGATGTGGTCTCGCGCTGGACGGGTATCCCGGTATCCAAAATGCTGCAGAGCGACAAGCAGAAACTGTTGCAGATGGAAGATGCTCTGCACAAGCGGGTCATTGGTCAGCATGAGGCGATCACAGCGGTTTCCAACGCCGTGCGTCGTTCCCGGTCCGGCCTGTCCGACCCCAATCGACCGAATGGCTCTTTTTTGTTCCTGGGCCCTACCGGAGTCGGCAAGACCGAACTGTGCAAGGCGTTGGCCGAGTTTCTGTTTGATACCGAAGAGGCCATGGTGCGTATCGACATGTCCGAATTCATGGAGCAGCATTCTGTGGCCCGCCTGATCGGGGCGCCACCAGGATATGTCGGTTACGAGGAGGGCGGCTACCTGACCGAGGCCGTGCGCCGCCGACCCTATTCAGTGCTGCTACTGGACGAGGTGGAAAAGGCGCATCCTGATGTTTTCAATATCCTGTTGCAGGTACTGGATGACGGTCGCCTGACCGATGGTCACGGGCGCACGGTTGATTTCCGCAATACCGTGATTGTGATGACCTCAAACCTGGGTTCGGATCGCATACAGGAGATGTTGGGCAATGATCCGTCCGACGAGGTTGCCTACGAGCGTGTGAAACAGGATGTGATGTCGGTCGTGACGCGACACTTCCGACCTGAATTTGTCAATCGCATCGATGAGACCGTGGTGTTCCATCCGCTGGCGGCCAGCCAGATCCGGGGTATCGCCGATATTCAGATTGCCTCGCTAAACAAGCGTCTGAACTACAACGATCTGGCCATCGAAGTGTCGGATGCTGTTCTCGACAAGGTGGCCGAGTTGGGTTACGACCCGGTTTATGGCGCCCGCCCGCTGCGCAGGGCTGTGCAGAACTGGATCGAGAACCCGTTGGCACAGCGCGTCATTCAGGGTGAATATGCGCCTGGTGACTGCATTCTGGTCGATGTCGACGAGAATGGTTTTATTTTCGATAAACGCCCTCAAGACGGGCCTCACGCTTGACAATGAGTCAAATCGTGGGAAAATTGCGTGTTGCTGGCGGGGGCTCTTACCTGAGCCGCCCGCCGCACGCAGACTGAGAAGGTAATCCCCTCCCCCAATCTGCTCTGGCCGGG
>OLID01000319.1_pt1 | contig 23544 bp, 14 predicted proteins | sample 1609361 | NCBI WGS metagenome assembly OLID01 (sample SAMN05416778, study PRJEB24817) | seawater metagenome | isolation source: Sea water | place: Canada:Atlantic | collected 2013-07
AGATTTCTGCCTGTCTCGTGGGCTCGGAGATGTGTATAAGAGACAGGGATATAATCAACCGCTCTCCGTTCTTAAGAGAGGCAATGACTGAAAATCTTATTAATATTTCAGCATTAGCAAGAAAAATAATTCCAGAAGTTGAAAAAGTAACCAACAAGGAGATCAAAGAAGGAGCAATTGTCATGGCTATTAAGCGAATGACACCGGGTGTTTACCATAAACTTGACGTTAAAATCAAGAAAGTTATTGGTGGTATTGGTGATTTTCTTGTAAGAAGTGACCTTGTTGATTTTACGTTTGAAAATTCCGAATCCTTGAGAGAATGCCAAAGTAATCTTGTAAAACTAGTGAACAATGACAAAGAGAGCTTTTTTGCTTTGTGTAAAGGGATTACAGAGACAACATACATTTTGAATACTAAATATATTGATGATGTCAAGCGTCTGTTCGGAAACGAACATATGAAAGCGCATACGTTGGATCTATCATCTATCACGGTAAAACTTCCTGAAACGAATACTGAAACATTTGGTGTATATTATTACATCATGAAGCATCTGGCTTGGGACGGAATAAATATTGAGCAAGTGGTATCAACTGCGAATGAGTTCACCGTAATTGTTGATTCTAAAGATATTGACGATGCGTTTAAAATACTAATGCAATTAAAAAGAAGTATTTAATACTTCTTTTTAATTTTTACATTTTTCATCTGGCTGCGCACCGCACAACCCGCATGCCTCACCTTCTTTGTTAATCATTGGATTATTACTGGCACATGTTCCAGCGAATTTCCCATTTTTTTGAAGAAGAATTTTAACAGCAATACCTGCAAATGCGAGTGCCAATAAAGCGATTGTAATTAGTACTAATTTCATATTTTATTTTTTCTTTTAATTCTGATTTACTAATTCACCAGAACCATAGTTATTAAACTCTATTACACTTGGAATTCCTTTATAATGAATACTTCCAGATGATTTAATCTCGGAAAGTAACACACATTGATCTGCACGCAATTCAACTAAACCAACAGTATTTGAAATCACGACGAGCTCATTCAATACGTTTAAATCATATGAGGATCCAAATCCATTACCAGAAACTCGAAAATTGGCATAATTTACATTCCCACTGACAGAATAATTACCCCAACCTTTGGCAATTACCAAATTTAACGAATTTGCATTTAATTTCAATTCAAAATGGCCAGCTCCCTCCGTAATCAACAGGTCTAAATTAACCGATTGGATTGTCTCAGGACATACTACTTCATGTGTTCCCTCGAATTCAATTTTTGATAGATGGGTAAAATGAATTTCAACTTCAATTACCTCTTCATATGTCCTTAAAAATGCACATTTATTAGAGTTTTCAAGTCTCAAAACACTATTTTCTACGGCAACATCAATCCCGTTCAAAAGATTTTCTCCACTGATAATAACAACTTTATCTGTGCTATCCTGTATCAGTTTATATTTAAGATGAGGCCCCATATATAGTTGCGAGAAATCTTCAACAAATACTTCCCTGCTACTTATCTCACCAACTGATTTAATACAATTTCTATCTTCCTCTTTTTTGCAGCTTACAAAAAGAAATAAAACCGTAAAAATTAAAAACTCTATTCTCATCTCTTAAATGTATATCCTATGCCATACTCTACATAATCTGCTCGAGCCCAATGTGACTTCAAAACCAAATTGATATTAATACCGTTGTCAAATACATAGCGCATTCCAACTCGATGATAAAAGTACGATTCTGGCTTGTACTTATCGCGCACATACGCTCCCATTCCAACTAATAGATGAAAATTATCCATTGGCAAAATGTAACCGACGAATACACCTAACTGAATTATTTCAGATTGTTTCTTCCTAACATCTGAGTGATAATCTATAATCGCTTGTTTTGAAATCACGTCAAATGAAGCTTCCATTCCCACCTTTTGTCTAAAAAACCTTCTACCAATTAAACTTGCGGCAAAAACTGGATATTTTTTTCCTCCAGTTGGATACGTTTCCTTGGCAGAACCAATTGCCATTAATCCAAACTCCCATCTTTTCCTAAACTCATTGTGCACATAATTTGAATCTATTCCGTTTTTAATTCTGTACCCATAACCCAAGCCGAGATAAGGTAAATTCAAACCTAAATTCGGTGTTTTAGCCGCTCCATTTGAAAAATGTGTCATATCCAATGAAATATTGATCGAACTATTTCCAAATAAAATTCTACTTTCCAAACCAAAACAAATTTGAGCATTGACAGAAGAGCCAATAGCATTGTTTAACGGATTTGTAACGGGGTCAAAATGTTTTGTTCCATATCCAAGTCCCGCACCAACTTTAAGACTAAACAAGTAATGTTTCGTGTTAATCAAGGGGAAACTAGAAAATCCTATAAGCCCATAATACTTGCCCAGTACCTCTCTATTTCCGACTGTACCAAAAAAACCTGTGACTCCGATAAGCGGATTTTTATATGATTTATGCCACGATTTTCTGTTCTTTGGTTTGATGTAAAAACTAACTTCTCCCGCAAAGGTATGTTCAGTTGCAAGGTGCCCCATTGAACTTCTATGAGCTAATAGAAATCCAGCTTTTCCCTTTGCTTCAATCCATAAATCATCTTTCGGTTGAGCAAAAGTCCAAAAATTTGAAAAAATTAAAACTATTATTATTAGTAATTTCACGAAACAAAAATAAGAATAAGAAAGCAAAGAAGTACACAGTATTAATTTTGAAAAGTAAAACCAATGGACGAACGTTTAGTTGCATTTGAACGACTACTTAATATCATGGATGATTTACGTGAAAAATGTCCCTGGGACAAAAAGCAAACGTTAGAATCATTGCGACATTTGACAATTGAAGAAACTTATGAGTTAGCCGATGCAATTTTAGACAATGACATGGATGAATTGGAGGGAGAAATTGGTGATCTATTTTTGCATTTGATTTTTTATTCCAAGATTGGTGAAGAGCAGCAATCATTTAATGTCACATCTGTTTTAAACCGTATTTGTGACAAGCTGGTTCATCGTCATCCACATATCTACAGCGATGTAAAAGCAGAAACTGAAGAGGAAGTGAAATCCAATTGGGAGAAATTGAAGCTCAAAGAAGGTAAGAAATCAATCTTGGAGGGTGTTCCCAAATCACTTCCCGCAGTTGTTAAGGCTACAAGAATTCAAGAAAAAGTTAAAGGTGTAGGATTTGAATGGGAAAACAGATCTGATGTTTGGAGCAAAGTCAAAGAAGAAATTGCAGAACTTGAAGTCGAGGTTAATTCAAATCAATCACAAAAAAATATTGAAAATGAATTTGGAGATGTGCTTTTTTCACTAATTAATTACGCAAGATTCATCGACGTAAACCCAGAAAACGCACTAGAAAAAACAAATAAAAAGTTCATCAACCGTTTTCAAAAAATGGAAGATCTTTTAGAAAAAGAAGGGCATTCTATTGCACATAGTGATTTAAAATTAATGGATAAATTCTGGGAAAGAGCGAAAATCTTCGAAAAATAATTTTTCCCTTTTAATCAATAAAATATACCGTTTGAAACTTTTAAAGATTTTAACATTACTTAATTGATTTGTTTATCTTATCTTCGAGCCTTGTTAAAACTAGATACTCAAAATATGAAACTGTTCTATTTCTTTTTATTTACAGTCTTTTTCTCCCAACTTTCTTACTCACAAGACTTTACAATTCGAGGATTCATTTACAATAAAGCAGATGGTGAACCAATGCCTTTTGAAAAAGTAAAACTACTTGCTTCGGATAGTACCACTCTAACTGGATCCGTTACAGATGTCAATGGTTTCTTTTCACTTTCTAAACTTGACAAAGGCGAATATATTCTAAAAATTGAAAGTGCTCTTTTTAATACGGTAACACAAAATATCTCTGTAACTGTAGCCAAAGGAATTGAAGATATTAATATACAATTGGAAAAGAAGGATGACGTTCAAAACCTCGTTCAAATGGATGTTAGTGCTGAAAGCCAAAGAAACAAAACACAGGTTGGTATATCAGAAATTCGATTAGACAAGAAAGGATTGGAGCGTGTTCCATCGATGGGAGCAGAAAATGATATCATTGGTGCTTTTAGTATAACTCCGGGGGTTGTTACAACAGGAGATCAAGGTGGACAATTGTATGTTAGAGGTGGTACTCCAATTCAAAATAAAATTTTATTAGATGGGATGACTATTTATAACCCATTTCATTCCATAGGTTTCTTTTCGATTTTTGAAACGGAATTAGTCCAAAACGTAAGTATTTATACTGGAGGTTTTGATGCCAAATATGGAGGACGAATTTCTTCTATCATGGACATTACTTATCGAGACGGAGACCGTAAAAAATTCGGTGGTAAAATTTCTGTATCTCCTTTCTTGGCAAAAGTTGTTCTAGAAGGTCCATTTTCAAAAGCAAAAGAAGGGAAATTCAGTCCAGCAACCTATGTTTTTTCTGCGAAACACAGTTTACTAGATTATTTATCTAAGGATATTTATCCAGGCATTAACAATGGAGAGGGAATGCCTTTTAGTTTTACCGATTTATATGGTAAAATAACTTTCAAAGGAGACGGAGGATCAAAATTTAATGCATTTGGATTTTATAATGATGACAAAGTAAAATATGATATCGCTGATATTGAGTGGACGCAAGGTGGTGGAGGTGTAAACTTCCTTCTTGTTCCTCAGAGTTCACCAATTTTTGTTCGTGGTCATGTAAATGGAAGTTTTTATAGCACTTCATTTTTAGAACCTGTTGAAGGTAGCGACCCGTTACCTCGAAGTAGTTCTATTGGTGGATTTGATTTAGGATTCGACTTCACCTATTTCATGAAGAATAATGGTGAATTAAATTATGGGATTAACTTGAATGGATTCAATACTAAATTTGAAACATTCAATGAGAATAAGACACGTATTGCTGCGGACAACTTTACAACTGAGATCGGAATTTTCTTGAGCTATAATTTCGTTTCAACACGATGGGTAGTTCAGCCAAGTTTTAGAGCCCAGATGTACGCTTCAATGGGAACAATTTCGCCAGAACCTCGTTTAGGTCTTAAATTCAATGCAACAGAGAAATTTAGATTAAAAGCGTCAGGAGGTAGATTCTCTCAAAATTTCACTTCAGTTTCTTCAGATAAAGATGTTGTGAATTTGTTTAATGGATTCCTTTCAGCTCCAACCAATGTTCAAGAAACATTTGTTACCTATTATCAAAATGAAAAAAATCCTAAGAACGGATTACAGTATGCATGGCATGCAATTGGTGGCTTCGAATATGACATCACTAAAAAGATATCTGCAAACGTGGAAGGATACTACAAATATTTCAGTCAATTAAGCAACATCAACCAAAACAAACAATACGCTGATGATGATAAAAATCCACATATTGATGATGTGTATAAAAAGGATTTTATTTTAGAAAATGGTGAATCATATGGTGTAGACGTTTTAATCAAGTATTCTGGAAATAGATTGTTCCTTTGGGGAGTTTATTCATATGGTCATTCAATTCGATGGGATGGAGACACAACGTATTACCCAGTATTTGATAGAAGACACAATATTAATTTAGTTGGAACTTATTTATTTGGAAAGAAGAAAGATCTTGAATTGAGTATTCGATGGAATTTAGGTTCGGGATTACCTTATACTCCTACAATTGGTAACTTTGAAGGTCAAAATTTTGGCGGAGGTGTCACAACTGATTACACTACAACAAATGCAAATACTATTAACACGAATTTAGGGACATTGAATAGTGAACGTTTACCGTATTACCATCGATTAGATGTTACTGTTAAAAAACGTTTTATATTTAAAAACGAATCTGTTATTGAAATTATCGCTTCTTTGACTAATGTTTATGACAGAGATAACATATTCTACATCAACCGTGTAACAAATGAAAAAATTTATCAATTCCCTATTCTACCGAGTTTAGGATTGAGCTACAAATTTTAGAATCAAAAAAAGTTTCAAAAGGCTGTCATAATTGGCAGCCTTTTTCATTTCTATTCTTTCGAATATCTGCTTCAAATACTACGTACAATTAATTTCGTTGTAATCTTTCAATATCTGCGACTTCAAGATTCTAAAGAATTAAGTACATTTGCATTCGCAAAAACATACCCATGAGCAATTCAGTTGAAATAGAAAAAAGAAGGACCTTTGGAATTATTTCCCATCCCGATGCCGGTAAAACAACTTTAACTGAAAAACTTCTACTTTTTGGAGGTGCAATTCAATCCGCTGGAGCTGTAAAGAATAGTAAAATTAAAAAAACGGCTACTTCTGATTTTATGGAAATCGAAAAACAAAGAGGTATCTCTGTTGCAACTTCCGTAATGGCTTTTAATTATAAGGGAAAACAAATTAATATTCTGGACACTCCTGGGCACAAGGATTTTGCTGAAGACACTTTTAGAACACTTACAGCAGTTGATAGCGTAATTCTTGTTGTTGATGTTGCAAACGGCGTTGAGGCTCAAACAGAGCGATTAATGGAAGTATGCCGTATGCGCAATACTCCTGTTATTATTTTTGTGAATAAACTCGATCGAGACGGTAAAGAAGCTTTTGATTTGCTTGATGAATTAGAATCAAAATTAAATATCAAAGTTTGTCCTTTGTCTTGGCCAATTGGAATGGGCGACCGTTTCAAAGGTGTGTATAACATCTACAAAAAAGAACTTAACTTGTTTTCTCCGAATAAGACTGGGATATCCGACGATGTGAAATCTATAGCAGATGTTTCATCAAAAGAAATAGATTCAATTATTGGTGAAAATCCAGCTGCTGAACTTCGAGAAGAATTGGAAATGATTGCTGGCGTATACAATCCATTTGACAGAGAAACATATCTTTCTGGAGAAGTAGCACCTGTGTTTTTTGGTTCAGCGGTAAACAATTTTGGAGTTCAAGAATTATTGAATGCATTTTGTGAAATTTCTCCTTCTCCAAGAGGTCGCGAATCTGATCAAAAAATGGTAAATCCAGATGATCCTAAATTCTCTGGTTTTGTTTTTAAAATCCACGCCAATCTTGATCCAAAACACAGAGATAGAATTGCCTTTTTAAGAATTGTATCTGGTAAGTTTGAACGCAATACATTTTACAATCATGTGCGTTTAAATAAAAAAATGAAATTTCCGAATCCAACCTCTTTTATGGCTCAGGACAAAAGCGTCATTGATGAAGCTTTCCCAGGAGATGTAATTGGATTGTACGACTCAGGTAATTTTAAAATTGGTGACACATTAAATGAAGGAGAAAAGTTCATGTATAAAGGTGTGCCAAGTTTTTCACCAGAAATTTTTATGGAGTTGGAGAATCTTGATCCAATGAAATCGAAACAATTGGACAAAGGTGTTAAACAGTTAATGGATGAAGGAGTTGCTCAGTTGTTTATTCAGCAACCAGGAAGTCGTAAAATCATAGGAACTGTTGGAATGCTTCAATTTGAAGTTATTAGCTACAGATTGGAGCACGAATACGGGGCTAAATGTCGTTTCGTTCCAAGAAATTTCCATAAGGCTTGCTGGATCACAACTACCAATCATGTAATGCTTGAAGAGTTTAAAAGAGCAAAAGCAAGATACATCGCATTGGACAAAGATGATAATTTAGTGTTTCTAGCTGAGACACAATTTCTTCTACAGATGGCAGAGCAAGATTATAAAGATATTACCTTCCATAAGACTTCTGCATTTAAACTGGAAGTATAATTCAAGGGGAAAAGTCAATATTAAATTACACAATTGTAAATACTTTTTTTGATTAATATTAATTCTGTTGTATATTTGTGCAACTTATACGTAACTACATACGTCTAAGGACTAAACTTACCAAATACTACAATGGAACTATGCCAATTTTTTCGTTTTTGTTCACAAAACTTGTGGCTTACATTTCTTCCACCAAACACTTTAACACTATGAAATCCAACCATCTAATGGGAAAAACTATGTTTTTTCTATCATTATTTCTATGCTTTAACTCAAGCGCTCAATCCAATGACTGGCAATTGATGAACACAGAAAATGGAATTGAAGTTTATTCCCGAATCGTTTCGTGTGAAACTGAAGGATTCAAAATTCCTTTAGAAAATATTGTTTTTAAAGCTGTTAATACAACATCTGCTTCTACTTCAGTAAATTTAGAATTCGAGATTTATTTTGAAGAAGGATGTAATGGCTGTGAAAAAAGTGATGAAACATCCTCTAACTTTCAATTAAATGCTGGAGAGTCTAAAGAATCAACATGTTCAAATGAAAATGAGATAAATTCTTTTACAATTCGAAATGCAAATTTTGATGGTTCTTGGAAGTATACTCATTCTATTGTTAAAATTCAATCTGCCAACTAGAATTATGAAAACAACTACTATTTATTCGAAAATTAAAAAGTGCGGGCTTTTACTTTTAATTGGTATTAGTCCAGTTTTTGTTTTTGCTCAAACGTGCGATTTAACTGTAATTTCCCCTTCACCAACAACGGTTTGTCCAGGAACTCAAGTTAATCTCTCGGCGACCGCGTCTATCATTGGCGCTAACCAATCATTTAATTTCAACGTTGGATCTTTACCTTCTGGTTGGTCTGTAGCTGGAGGTGCTAGTTTTTCTTCACCTTGTGGAGCGGGACCAGATGGAAGTCATTTCTGGGCTTCAACTGCCGGAAGTGGAGTTCCATTTATTCAAACAGCAGCATTTGACGTTTGTACAGGTGGAAGTATTGTTTTTGATATGAGGTATGCTGTCCAAGCAGGGGCTTCTCCTTGTGAAGGTCCAGATGAACCGGACGAAGGAGTTTCAATTCAATATAGTATAAATGGAGGAGCAAATTGGGTTGAATTTGTTTATTACCATCCGAATGGGTCAATTTTAGCTGCTAATCCTGGTGGAAATACTCCAACTGTTTCTGGTGCAACTCCTTTTACTACATGGGGAACTTATAGTGTTGCAATTCCTCCAGCTGCGGTGACTACTAATACAATTTTTAGATGGATTCAAACGAATTCTTCAGGAACGTGCTGTGATAACTGGGGTATTGATAATATTTTCATCAACGCGGGACCTTGCTTGAATGCAAATATTGACTGGAGTACAGGTGATCAAAATATTGATAATATTGCACCAATAATTAACTCGGATACATGTATAACGGCTGACGTCTATGATGACTTAGGGAACTACTTATGTACTTCGGATCCATTTTGTTTCACCATTTTCAATCCAAGTATTGATGGTGGACAAGATCAAACTATTGTTTGTCAAGGCGGAACAACTACGCTTTCAGCATCTGGCGGTTCTGGATTTACATGGGATAATGGAGTTGTTGATGCTGTTCCATTCTCACCACCAATGGGTACAACAACCTATACTGTAAATGGTACAGATAATAATGGTTGTCCTGCTTCTGACCAAGTTGATATTACGGTTATACCAGGTTCTCCTCCACCATTAGACGCTGGAGCAGATCAAACAATTTGTTTAGGTCAAAGTGTAACGTTAACAGCAACCGGTGCTACAACGTATACGTGGGCGAATGGAGGTCCAAATGGACAAACTGTTACTCCAGCTTCGACTACAACTTATATCGTGACTGGAGCTGATGGTTCGTGTACAGTTGACGACGCTATAATCATTACGGTTGTCGATCCAATTACACCAACATTTGATGCCATTCCTGATGTTTGTGAAGGAGCTGCGGCACCAGTTCTTCCTACAACTTCAACAAATGGAATCTCAGGTACATGGTCTGGTGCGGTAAATACCGCAACTGCAGGAACATATAATTTTACTTTTACGCCAACAGGGCCAACATGTAACACCACTGCTCAAATTTCAGTGACTGTAACTCCTATAACAATTGTAGATGCAGGAGCTGATCAAGTAGTATGTGAAGGAACACCTGTAACACTTATGGCGACAGGTGCATCTGGATACATTTGGAATTACCCAATTACGAATGGCGTTCCATTTAATGCTCCAGTAGGTGGGCCTGTTGAATTAATCGTAACTGGTTCAGGAGGAAGCGGTTGTTCAAATTCTGATACTATGTATTTAACAGTGGTAGCATTACCTGTTGTTGATGCGGGATTAGATCAGACTATTTGTCTTGGTCAAAGTGTAAACTTGACTGCTAGTGGTGCAGCTTCATATACTTGGGACAACGGTGGTGCAAATGGTCAATCCGTTTCACCATTGGTAACTACTACCTACAGTGTAGTTGGAACAACAAGCGGTTGTCAAGATAATGACGATATTACTATAACAGTTAACCCTTTAACCGTACCAACGTTTAATCCAACTGCCAATTTATGCCAAGGATCAATACCGCCAGTACCTCCAACTACGTCACTTAATGACGTTCCAGGGACGTGGTCACCAACGAGCATAAGCACAGCAACACCAGGAACATTTAATTATACTTTTACTCCGAATGATATTGGATGTAATGTTCCAGTTCAAGTAGCTGTAACAATTGATCCTTTGCCTATCGTTGATGCTGGAACATATTCTTCAGTTTGTATTGACGCAGCTTCTATACCACTAGTTGGATCACCAGCTGGAGGTGTATTTAGTGGAACTGGAGTTACAGGAACAAACTTTGATCCTTCTCAAGGTACACAAACCATTACATATACATATACCGATGCAAACGGTTGTACAAATACAAATAACAAACAAATTACCATTAACAATCTTCCTGCGGTCGATGCTGGAAATGATGTTGTAATATGTGACGGAGAATCAGTTACTTTATCTGGATCTGGTGCTTCAACATACACGTGGGACAATGGAGTAATTAATAATCAAGGGTTTACGCCTGGTCAAGGACAATTAGTTTATACGGTAACCGGAACAGATGCGAATGGATGCGTTAACACAGATATGGTTTCAGTAACCGTAGTGAACATGCCAAATGCTGACGCAATTCCAGATGTTACAACAGGTTTCCCGGGATTAACGGTTAACTTTTTAAACAATTCATCTGTAACTCCAAGTTATTTATGGAGTTTCGGTGATGGAGCTACTGGATTAACTACTAATGTCGGAACTTCTCCTACAAACACTTACGATTCACCTGGAACTTATATCATGGTTTTAGAGGCAACGAATGGAACATGTTCTGATTTTGATACTGTACAAATTATTGTTTTGGAATATCCAGAACCTTTAATAGAAGTACCGAACGTATTTACTCCAAATAATGATGGTGCCAACGAGTTTTTCTTTATAAATACAGAACACACCAAGTCTATTCAATATATCATTGTAAATAGATGGGGAAATCTAGTTTTTGAAGATGAGGGAGTAAATCCATTATGGAACGGAACTACAGCTAGTGGAAACCCTGTTGAGGAAGGAGTTTATTTCCTTAAATATGTAATTATTGGTCTAAATGATCAAACATATACTGGTCACGGTAGCGTTACCTTGATTAGAAAATAGTATTCAATCACAAATGTAAAAAGCGAGAAGATTAATCTTCTCGCTTTTTTTTTACTCTTTCAATAGGTACTACTCTTAAATTAAAATGTCAATATCAATTATTTTTCAATGTCAGCTTTTTTTCGTTGTTTTACGTTAACGCTAAAACGTATAAATGAATTTTGAAAAATACATTTTAAGTCAGACTCTAAAGCTTGTTGAACAGAAATTAAAACCAAATGGTTTTCTAAGGATTCATCGGTTTCATTTAGTAAATGTGAAACATATTTCAACCAAAATCTGTTTTTGTGGATTCGCGTGAAATACCGTTAAGCGACAGTTACAAGTCCGAATTAATGGAACAAATAAGTTTATTTTAAATTAATTAACCAAAACAATCATGAAAAAAGTATTTATTACCATCGCTGCAATTGCGTCTATGCATTTTATTAACGCTCAAACAATTCAATCCGGAAGCCGAAGCACAACCGGTTACATTAAAAGTGACGGAACAATCCAAAATAGCAGTAGATCTACGGCTGGTTATATCAAAAGTGATGGAACTATTCAAAATAGCAGTCGCTCAACAATTGGCTACATAAAAAGTGATGGAACTATTCAAAATAGTAGTCGATCGACAGTTGGTTACGTAAAAAGCGATGGAACAGTTCAAAATAGCAGCCGCTCAACAATTGGTTACATTAAAGATGATGGAACAGTGCAAAATAGTAGTCGTTCTACTTTAGGATATGCCAAAGGAGTAAAAAAAGAATGGGCTGCAGTGACCTTTTTTTTCTTTGAATTTTAAACAACAATTGGTAAGGAAAAAAGAAAGGCTTCTCTTAATTGAGAAGCCTTTCTTTTTTTTATAAAGCATTAATTACTTGAGCATATTAACATGACCGGTATACGTTTTACGGTAATCGAACTCTATGTCCTTAACCGTAATTCTCCATGTGTAGGTTCCAGCTTGAACCAATTTCCCCTTGTAGGTTCCATCCCATCCAATCTCTGCATCATGACTTTCCCAAATTAATTCTCCCCATCGGTTAAATATTAAGAAATCAAAATCATATAAATCAACGCCATTAACATACGCTCTGAAGGTTTGATTGTATTCATCTCCATCAGGTGTGAATGAGTTTGGAACAAATACGACAATTTCATCTTCAACTACAAGCGAAATACAATATTCATCCTGACATCCAACTGAGTTTATAGCCGTCAAACAAATGACATATTCACCCGTATCCGAAGGGAACTCATGTTCAATATCCACAGTATTATATGTTACATAGTATCCATTATCTCCAGAAATCTCCCATATGTATTGATCAGCATTAATGGTTTCATTCGTGAAATTAACTGTGTTTTCAAAAATTGTGACACTTGAAGGTAAATGTGTAAAGTTCGCAACAGTTTGTGGTGTAGTCGTCACCAATACCGATACTGTATTTGAGCAACCATTCGCATCCGTCACAGTAATCACTTTATTTCCTTCGCATAAATCTGTAAAAACACCTGTACCATTAGATACACCATCCAGGGTATAAACTACTCCTGTATTTGACGTTATAGTAACTTCACCATCACAAACATCTGTACATCCATCTGGAACAACGGAAACAATGCTAGGTTGTACCAAAACTCCAGGTTGGATCGTGTTACTTCCGACTGTTGCACATCCAGAGTTATCTGTAATTGTATAATTATAAACTCCAGGACAAAGATCATTAACTGAATTAGATGGTGCATTTATTCCGTTGTAAACGTATGTATATGGAGCATTTCCACCTGCAACATTCCACGTTATACTTCCATCGCATGAATTCACACATGATTCATCTACAACAACTGGATCAACTACTAAGGTTCCACTTTCAACTATTGTAATATCTTCAACAACAGACTGACATCCATTGGCATCTTCAACAATTACTTGATAAAGTTGAGGTGACAATCCAGTATAATTGATGTTAGTTGACCAGTTTAAACCATTATCTATAGAATAATTGTAAGCCCCAGTTCCTCCTCCACCTGTTATGGTAATAGTTCCATCATTTGCACCAAAACAAGTTACATCGGTATAAACAACATCAATTGTCACAACAGGAGGATCCACAATTACACCATTACTTGAAGCGATGCATCCATTCATATCAGAAACGACTATCGTATAATTTTCAGCACCAAGTCCTGTAAAAATACCTGTTCCATTTGTTGCCACAGGAACTGCTCCAATGCCAATTCCGTATGTCAGAGCACCCACTCCTCCATTTGCAATAACTTCAATTTCTCCTGTTAAATCTCCATTACAAAGTGGTTGAACAAGATTTACTGCAGTAATAACAGGCGCATTCATATCTGAAAGTTGAACGGTTATTATATCAGAACAAGTTCCTGTTCCATCTTGTACTTCAATATCATAAGATCCTGAAGTCAATCCAATAAACAGATTAGATGCAGCGAATGGACCTCCATTAAGGCTAAATGTATAGTTACCGTCACCTCCGACAGCTTGTACAAATATTTCACCATCTGCTTGACCGCAAGTTGGAGAAACCGTTGAAATAGTATCTAAAACAATATTACAGCAATCTTGTGCATCCACGGTCTCTATACTAGATACTGGACAGGCACCAGGCGTTGTATATTCGATTGTATACGTTGTACCCGCAACAGGATCTGTTATTTCACCCGTTCCAGCATTTATTGTAGATCCATCCAAAGGATTTGGGTTAAAATCAAATGTTCCGCCAGGGGTAACAATTCCTGTTGCCGCATTCGCTGCTCCAGCGCAGAAATTGGTCAATGTAAATGACGCATCATCAGCAACTGGCGCCGTTAATGTTGCAAAATCAGTTGATGCACATGCCGCTGAAGAGGAAGTAACTACTTCAAGGTTATTAATTGCTACAGATGGATCTGTTCCTACACCATCGTCATTATTCTGCCAACGAATAGCAATTTGCAAGTTTGCTATATTTTCACATGAAGCAGGTAATGGAGCTGAATATGCCGTCCAAATTCCCTGTGGTGCACAAGCACCAGTCCCTGAGAACAATGGAGCGCCTAATTGTGTCCAACCAAATCCATCATTGTACCAAACTGTAGCTTGATCATTTGGAATATCTCCACCAGCAATAAAATCAAAGTTCAATGTTAAACCTGTTTGTCCTATCGTATTGATCATTGGGCTTTCCGCTTGGCGATTTGTTTGAGGACAAAATAGTATTCCACATAATCCACCAGCATCGTACGCTGCTCCTCCTCCTGCGAAAAACACGCTTGTTATGTGTAGTGTAGCGTTTCCATTCCCAGCAATTCCACAACCACCAACGACTACTCCACCTTCATCATCATCTACTTCAAAATAGTTTGCATCAATTCCTTCTGGACCTTGCACTGAAGCTAAATTCCATCCTGGAGCACCAGTTTCAAAATCATCGTAAAACAACTGTGTTGTCCCACCTGCGGCATCAGAAACTTCAACTGAATAATCACCTGCACACAAGTTATCAATCATATTTGAATTTGTACCGATTGGAGTACCTAAATTATCATACCATTGGTACGTATACGGTGGATTTCCACCAGAAACAGAAACGGATATTGAACCATCACATGCTCCTGGACAAGATTCATTTACTGGAATAATATTATCAATAATTGCTCCTCCTAAATTGGCTACAACTTCGTTGCCCGTAGCTGTACATCCATTTTGATCCGTGATTAAAATATTGAAATTTCCTGCACTTAATCCTGTAAACGAAGGTCCGCCAGTAGTTGTTCCACCATCAATTGAGTATGTATAAACTGGAGTTCCGCCAACTGGTGTAAGACTTATTTCACCGTCACCGGCACCACAATTTTCATCAACGACCGAAACGTTATATGTAAATCCTGCTGTAACTGTAACTGTTTCTGTTGTAGAAGCAGAACAAGCACCAGTCGTTGTATATTCTACAGTATAAGTGGCTCCACTTACTCCGTTAGAAATAGATCCTGTTGTTGGATTTATTGTAACTCCACCTCCTGGAACAGGATTAAAAGCAAATGTACCTCCTGGTGTTACAATTCCCGTTGCAGAATTTGCCGATCCAGCACAATAATCAGTTAACGTGAAGCTTGCATCATCCTGAGAAGTAACATTCACTGTTTCCGTTGTTGAAGCAGAACATGCGCCGGCTGTAGTATATTCTACCGTATAGGTCGCGCCGCTAACCCCATTAGAAATTGATCCTGTTGATGGATTTATTGTAACTCCACCTCCAGGAACGGGATTAAAAGCGAATGTCCCACCTGGTGTTACAATTCCCGTTGCAGAATTTGCAGATCCCGCACAATAATCAGTTAAGGTAAAGCTTGCGTCATCTTGAGAAGTAACATTAACTGTCTCTGTTGAAGTTGCAGGACAAGCTCCAGCCGTAGTATATTCTATTGTATATGTTGAACCAGCAACCCCATTAGTTATTGATCCAGTTGCTGGATTAATTGTAACTCCACCACCTGGAACCGGATTAAAGGCGAATGTTCCACCCGGTGTTGCTATACCAGTTGCGGAATTAGCTGTACCCGCACAATAATCAGTTAATGTAAAACTTGCATCGTCCAATGGGTTAATTGTAACAACAATCTCATAAACATCAAAACATGTCGGATCCGTAGGGTCTTCTGCTCTTACCCAGTATGAACCAGATGTCCCAACAGTTGTAGCAATTGGACTAACATCATTTTGCGCATCCAATTGTGTTCCATGGTACGATAAAGTTGCTGCAACCGAACCGCCACCAATTGCTGAAGGTAAACTTACTGTACCCGGTGAACACGTCGACAATGGATTAATTACTTGAGCCGGAGGTGTACATCCAGTACAAGGGTCAACAGTAATTGTAAATGTCTCTGTATAAGTAGCACAACCAGCAGTACCATTCGTCAATGTTAATTCGTAATCCGTTGTCGTTACAGGACATGCATCTGTATTAATAGAAGAAGGATTTGAAAGACCTGTTATAGGAGACCACGAAACATCAACCGGCGCATAAATTGGTGGATCGTCAAAGGTAATCGACCATCCAAAAAGAGTTCCTATACCAAAACCTAATCCAGGTGCATCAAAAGACAATTCCCATACTCCATTCGGATCACAACCGTTTAGGTTCGAAAAAGGTTGTTGTGGATCCCACGGTCCAGGACCAGGAAAACTCCCGTTAAATGCAGTACCTCCAACAGGTACAAAAACAACGTCTGTATAATTCCCATTTGCAACTCCTGCTGGAGCCAAAATAATTGTACATCCGCCTGGTGAAGTTAAGGTAACTGTAAAACTACTTGCGTCAAGAGTACATGTTTGTCCAATACTCACTGTTCCTGTTCCACAAGGACAACCTCCAAAATTAGTACACAAGGAAGAACCTGAAAAACTGAAACCATTAATTGTTACATTTTGAATTAAACCATCGTATATAGAATTGGTATTTATCCCTTGAACATTAATATTAACCCCTGCTGAACCAGAAGCAACAAGTTCAAACTCATTATTTTCATATGTTTCCAACCCTCCTGGATCCAAGACAACTTGAGCAGTACCAGATATAGTCGCACAATCACCATCACATATTGTTGTAGGAGCAGCAGTAATATTTACGTCATAAACTGGATCGACCACAATTACAGTCACATCAGCTGTACATACATCACCGGCACCAGTTGTTATTTGAGCAGTATAAGTAGTTGTCGCAATTGGTGAAACAGGAGTAGGATTATCACCTCCTGGATTTCCGATACCATATGAATAACCATCATGAAGCCAAACTACCTCAGCGTTAATATCATTTTGAAAAATTTGAACATTGTCAATTCCCCAGTGATCATAATCAGCGCCTGAATCTGCTGTTTGATGCCATTGAAACATTGTGTTTGAGGTTATTGCTCCTGCTGGAACACTAAAACACCAATTGTTCCAATTTGTTAATTGGGGATCATTTCCACCATTTGGATCAAAGTAATGGATATCAATCCAAGTAGCACCTCCATTTGTTGAATATTGCAAAAACACTCCTTCGTCCGGTTCATCAGGGCCCTCACATGGAGCAGCATCACCTTGTTCAGCGAAAAGTAAATCAAAGCATATGGTTACACCCGCTGTTGCAGCAGATAAATCATAAGGAGCAGAAGTTAGTGTTCTTGGTACACTAGTATTGTTATCCATCCAAGCGTGAGGAGTTCCATCCACTCCGCCTGGAGAACAAGGATTACTAAAGCTAGTTGCCCCTGGAGTCGAGCCCCAACCAGCACCAAAACCACCTGAATTAAAGTCTTCATCTAAAACAACTGAACCATTGGAAGAACCATAAGCGGAAAGTGTAGTACTTTGCCCACATGTTATAGTTAAAGGAGTTGCATTTGCATTTATATCACAATTCTGAGCTATACTGCTGCCAATAAAAGTAAACGCAACAGCGGTAGAGAGTAAAATGTTATTTCTCATTTTTACTTAATTTCAATATTAGTTAATTCAAACCCTGAAAGTTTTCTTTTAATTGTTCCCTTATTGTCAGAAATAAAAACGTAGTACAGTTTGTTGTTTTTCACTTCATCGGAATATTCCATTGTGGAATTCCCTGGAATTACAATAGTGAAGGTTCGTTCTTGAGAATTTGACAAATCAACTCCATCATAAGCGATTTTTCGATCAAAATCTATGGTTATTTCCTGAGACGTTAAATTAACATACCTAAAGACCAGTCGCTCATGGTTCATTCCATAAGAAGGGTCTTCGTATGTTATCTTTGAGTATTCGATTAAACATGATGCATCTTTATAAGATTCCATCCAATCTTGTGACCAAGCACTGAACTGCAAGGTAATAGCTAGTAGTATAGAGAGTATTTTCATAGTTTGAACGCAAGATATAAATTTAAAAACATAAAAAATGAACTTATTTGATTTTTTACACATCGAACAAATTAGCCTTTATATTTAACATTTACAATCCTCCGCTGAATATTTAAATGAATTAATAGAATATAGTTTTAACAATTGCTTAACGACTCAAATACATTAAGGTTGCCATTTAGCTCAATGTTTTTTATATTAATGGTGTGAAAATTGCTTTAATTGTATTCTTTTGTATTCATTAATGCACTCATTCTATGTTTTTTAGGCTAGTATTTCTTCTCTATATCTTTAATCCATTTATTTTAACATCCCAAAATCTGAATGAAATAAAGGAATTTGGCAGAAACGATGGAAATCTCCGAATGTTTCTATATCAACCAAATTACGTAAACAATTCTAAAAAACCCCTTGTCGTGGTTCTACATGGATGTTCTCAAAACGCGAATAAAGTGGCAGAACAAAGCGGATGGAACGTGCTTGCTGATGAAAATGATTTTATGGTTATTTATCCAGAACAAAAATCATCAAACAATGTTTCTGGTTGTTTTAATTGGTTTTACAAAAAGGATATTAATTCAAAAAGTGGTGAATCATCGTCTATTTTGGACATGATAAAATACACTAGAGAAAATTATTCCATTGACTCGACTCGAATTTTCATTTATGGTCTGTCGGCAGGAGCCATTATGACGGTTAATCTATTGGCAAACGAACCAACTTTATTCAAATCTGGTGCATCACTTGCCGGTGGCGCGTATGGAATTGCCAAAAACTTCATTCAAGCTGCTGGAGCAATGTTAGACCCTCCTACTAAAACTCCTAAAGAATGGGGAGAATTAATTCCTAAGTCGCCAAACGGCATCTACCCTAAACTTGTTGTGGTGCATGGTACTGAAGACAACACTTCTGTCTTTCAAAATTCGATCGAATTAGTAAAACAATGGACATATATTCATCAAATTGAATACAAAAATAGAGACTCTGTAGAGGTGTTTATGGGTAATCAGGCTGTCCAACGATATGAATATCCTGAAAATGATTCTGTCATTGTCTTTTACAAAATAAAAGGAATTAGACATGCCTTACCAGTGGATCCAGGAACCAATTACAATCAAGGAGGAAAAACAGGAATGTTTGCAGTTGATTGCGACTTTTTTTCTACTTATTACATCGCTAAGGACTTTGGACTAATCAAAGATTGAAATGCCTCTAAATAATTATTTTTGTACAAGGCATTATATATAAATTATATTTAGTTATTTCGCCCTAAATTAAACCCAAGTACATGGAAAATATAGAGAACATTGAGCTAACTTATTTGAGTATTGATGATTATCAAGAATTAAAATCAACAATGATTGATGCTTATACCAGTATGCCAAATTCCTATTGGAAAGAAGAGCATATTGCCGAGCTTATAAAACGTTTTCCAGAAGGGCAAGTCGTTATTAAAGTCAATAATCAAATTGCGGGTTGCGCGTTATCAATTATTTTGGATTACACTAATTTTGACGAGCATCATACGTATAAGGAAATTACAGGAAACTATTCGTTTAACACCCACACAGCCAAAGGAGATGTACTCTATGGAATCGATGTTTTTATTAAACCTGATTTTCGTGGTTTAAGATTAGGACGAAGACTTTATGACTATCGAAAAGAATTGTGTGAAAATTTAAATTTAAAAGGAGTCGCATTTGGAGGGCGAATTCCGAATTTCCATAAGTATTCAGACCAAATGTCGCCCAAAGAATACATTGACAAGGTTCGTAGAAAAGAAATTCATGACCCTGTATTAAATTTCCAGATTTCAAATGATTTTCACCCTGCTAAAGTTCTAAAGGGTTATTTGGAAGGTGATGATGCATCTGCTGAATATGCAGTATTACTTGAATGGGACAATATTTATTATGAGAAGCCAAACAAAAAAGCTACCCAAATTAAAAAAATTGTTCGTTTGGGGCTAATTCAGTGGCAAATGCGACCTTATAATGGATTGGATGAATTGTTACAGCAGGTAGAATTCTTCGTTGATTCAGTTTCTGGTTATCGATCAGATTTCGCACTTTTCCCAGAGTTTTTTAACGCTCCTTTAATGGCGGAAAACAATCACATGTCAACTTCTGATGCAATCAGAGAATTAGCAAAACATACAGCCACAATTGTCGAAAAGTTTTCAGCCTTAGCGATATCTTATAACATTAATATTATTTCTGGCAGCATGCCTGAAATGAAAGACGGAAAACTCTATAATGTTGGATACTTATGTAAGCGAGACGGAACTAAGGAACGTTACGAAAAGCTTCACGTCACTCCTGACGAAGCAAAAGTTTGGGGAATGCAAGGTGGAACTGAATTAAAGACGTTCGACACGGATTGCGGTAAAATTGGTATTTTGATTTGCTACGATTCTGAATTCCCCGAATTAAGCAGACTTTTAGCGGATGACGGAATGGATATATTGTTTGTTCCATTCTTAACAGACACTCAAAATGGGTATTCCCGCGTGAGACATTGTGCTCAAGCCAGAGCGATTGAAAACGAATGCTATGTTGCAATTGCCGGAAGTGTTGGTAATTTACCTAAGGTGCAAAATATGGATATTCAATATGCTCAATCAATGGTTTTCACCCCATGTGACTTCTCATTCCCTACAAATGGAGTTAAAGCAGAAGCGACTCCGAACACAGAAATGATTTTGATTGCTGACGTGGACATTGACTTACTTCGCGAGCTCAATCAATTTGGAAGTGTACGAAATTTAAAAGACAGAAGAAAAGATCTTTTCGAATTGAAAAAAGTATAAAACAAAAAAAAAGCTTAGTAATTACTAAGCTTTTTTTGTTTTACAATAGAATTAATCTTCTACAATTTCTTCGTCATCGTTTACTTGTTTCAAACGAGTTGCATAATCTTCCGGTAAAAAATCAAAGAATGTATCACCTCTAAGTCCTAAACGAAGACATTCCAATGGAATCATTTCGTTTGGTGCAATATTTCCAAGATTTACATTGTGTCCGAACAATTTAATGAACCACACTTGTTGATTTTTTAGAGGAGCTTCCCATAAAATATCATCTGGATTAACTTTCGCTATAATACGATTAATCAATAAAGTGTGAGCCGTTCCGTTTGATCTAAACACTCCTACATTTCCAGATTCACGACCTTCAGCAATTACTTTCCATGAACCAGCTTCCAATTCAGTTGACATCATTCTGATCCATTTAGCTGGAGTAACAATAATACCTGAATCTTTAGAACCAACTTCAGATAGTACTGTTCTGTCCTTTGCCATAGAATGAATGATTTCACACTTTTCATCATGATTGATAATAATCGAACCATCTGAAACTTCAGCTAAATCAAGACCAAATTTATCCACTGTCTGCAGATATTCTTTGACCATTCCACGCGCATAGAATGCTTCAAAAAGCGTTCCGCCAAAGTATGGGCGAATATTCGCTTCTTTGTACAAGTTAATTTTCTCTTGAAGGTTTTTACTCACGAAAGAAGTTCCAAAACCAAACTTCACAACATCAGTCAAATGACCAGATGCCTCAATAAAGTTCTCCACTTCCTTCAAGCTCAACCCTTTATCCATCATCATTGTCATTCCACTTTTACGTGGTTTTTCAGTTCTCTCTGGAATATATGTTAAATCAAAATTCATTCTCTATTTATTTATCGCTCAAAAATACAAATTCTGGAACACTTTTGAGTTCGGAATTAATCTCAAACAGTTCTAAAGCCTTTTTTTTATTTATTTCCAGACATTTCTTGAATAATACCAAGGATTCTTCTTTTCTATCCAATTGCCATAACACATTTACTTTGAGCAAAGAAATGTATTCATTCGCAGGATTAATAATTTCAAACTCTTCCAAGTATTCCAGTGCTTTATTCAACGAAGTCAATCCAATTTGATTAACATAATTCATTAAACACTCTTCATCTAAGGGATCAAGTGCCAAGGACAGTTCATAGTTCTCGAATGCTTCTTCAAACATCTCTAACTTTTCATAGGCTCCAGCCAAAACATGATAAATTCCCGCATTCTCAGGATCTAACTCAAGTGCCTTTACTATTAAAACAATTCCTTCTTTTGTTCGACCATTTAAATCTTCTACAATTCCTAGACCCAACCAAGCATCAGGGAGTAAAGGAGCCAATTCAAGACTTTTCTCATAAAAGTGTTTTGCCAAGTCCAATTCTTTCAATTGTTCATGACATTCTCCAATATAACAATAAGCAATTGGATCATCACCGTCAATTTCTATGCACTTATGAAAATTTTCAATTGCTGTTGTGTATTTTTCATTCGAAAGATGGGCATTTCCCAAATTGAAATATGCCGGTCCAAATTCGTCATTAATTAAAACACAATAATCATACGCCCAAATTGCTTTATCGAAATTTTCAATTTTTGAATAAGCATTACCAAGGTTATACCATGCAGTAAACGAATACGGGTTTTCATCAATAAAATCAGAATAACACTTTATTGATTGATCAAAGTCTCCCATTTGATCATAACAATACGCTATTTCATAAATTGCAGCTTCATTTTGAGGGTTTTCAGTTATTGCTTGTTTCAAAACAGCCAACGCTGACTTATAATCTAAAGCATTACAGTATTCCATTGCTAAATCCAAGTACACTTCATCTTTATCCTCTTCTTCGGCAATAGCTAACGCACTTTTGAAATACTTAATCGCGTTCTTTGAATCTTTTAGCATACTGAAAACTGATGCTTTGGTTAGTAGCAATTCGAAATTATTCAATCCCTCTCGCTCTAATTCATTCAACATATTGATCGCCTCTTTTAATTTACCCATTGCTGAGAAGCTCTGAGCAAGACGCAATTTAAACGACAAGTTAAATGAATACTGTAAAAATGCTTCCTCAGCACATTTCGCGGCGTTTTTATATTGACCGTTTAAGAGAAAATGATCTATCAACACTTCCCAACGATCGCTGTCCAAAAACCCCATGGAATCTCCCTTCTGTAATGATTCAAAACGTTCTAAATCTTCATTTAGCTTTCCGTCTAAAAAATCATCTTCATTCTCTTCATCATCGAACATAATCCAATAATTTTGATTTAATCTAATGTACTCTTTCTGTCTCTTATACACATCTGACGCTGCCGACGATCTACTCTGTGTAGAT